>Ga0080006_1138121_pt1 | contig 282435 bp, 267 predicted proteins | sample RS3BMetagenome_FD_69209 | JGI IMG/M metagenome (GOLD analysis project Ga0080006, IMG submission 69209) | Ferric oxide microbial mat and aquatic microbial communities from Rainbow Spring, Yellowstone National Park, USA - RS3B (SPADES... ...
TCGTGAGATCTACGCCCTCTTGGGTGTCAGAGATCCCTTAAAGAGAATCAAGACCACTGCGGCCCATTTGTAGTGTCCAAGCCAACCCCTACTAGCTCATCTACCTGGGGAGATGTGAGGTTGTTGCGAAAGTTGGGCTAAGAAACTGGCAGTGCAGTAGCCGACAGTGGGGCAGCGTGCGGGCCAAGACATAGCGTTGTTCGCAACGAGCCGGTGATGGTGGGTGTACGGTCGGCCCTCCCGTCGCGTTGGTCTGCCCCACTTGGTCTGCCCCACTTGGTATGGCGTTATCCGCGTGCGCAGTGGGTATGCGGTGCAGAGGCGTACTGGTGCGGGCGGGGAGACTCGAACTCCCACGTCTCTCGACACGAGGACCTAAACCTCGCGCGTCTGCCAATTTCGCCACGCCCGCTTTGGAGGCAAATCCTAGCGGACCCTGATCAAATTCGACCCCATTGACTGCGTGAGGATCCGATAAGGCGGCTTACCTTGTCCGAGTGAACTTTGCGAGTGCTGCGTCCGATTAACCTAGTCACCATGGATCACAATGACCTCACTGCCGGTTCCGTCGCTGACCTGAAGGATGCTGCAGGTGCAGACCGTGGAGGCGACGTCTACCAACAACTGCTGAAAGAGCGGATTGTCTTCTTGGGATCGGAGGTCAACCAGCTCAGCGCCAATGCGATCTGTGCTCAGCTGCTCCTCTTGGCGGCCGAGGATGCCGAGCGTGACATCTCCTTTATCATCAACTCGCCCGGAGGGTCCATCTACGACGGACTCGCAATCTATGACACGATGCAATACGTGAGCTGTGACGTGTCCACCATCACCATCGGGATGGCGGCCTCCATGGGTCAGTTCCTCTTGTGTGCGGGTGCCCATGGTAAGCGTTTTGCATTGCCACACGCTCGGATCCTGATGCACCAGCCTCTTGCGCAGATGCAGGGGCAGGCGGCCGATATCGCTATCCAGGCTGAGCAGATCATGTATTTGAAGCGACAGCTCGCTGAACGAATCGCGTTCCACACGGGGCAACCGGTTGAGAAGATCCAGGCTGACTCGGAGCGTGATCGGTGGTTCACCGCCGATGAAGCGCAAGAGTATGGCTTCATCGACCAGGTGATCCGGACCAACTCGTATGGCGCGAACTCAGGTGGGTCTGACTCCTAGTGAAGACTGACCGTGGTGGGGCGTCGCCGACGCCTTCGGGTTATCAGCGTGATCGGGAGTTGCCGACGCACCTTGTGCGGCCCTCGCAGACGGTTCCACAGCGGATCGCCAACATCTGGAGATATCGGGATCTGCTCAAGGACCTGGTAGCCAAGGAGATCAAGGTCAAGTACAAGGACTCAGCGCTTGGCTTCATCTGGAGCCTCCTGAATCCTGCGATGTTCATCTTGATCTACTACATCGTCTTCCAGAAGATCTTGAAGAACGGGATCCCGTTGTTCGCTATCTACCTGGCGACCGGTCTTTTGGCTTGGAACCTGTTTCAGTCCGGCGTGCTTGGCGCGACTGGATCGGTGGTCAACAACAGCGGTCTGGTGAAGAAGGTCGCCTTCCCGAGGGAGATTCTCGCACTAGCCTCGGTTGGATCGGCGTTTATCTTCTTTCTCTTTCAGACGGTGGTGCTCGCGATCTTTTTGATCGTCTTTCGGGTGGTCCCCTCGCCACGGTTTGTCTGGCTAGTCCCACTCGCATTGATTGCCCTTTTGCTGTTTGCCTCGGCGCTAGCCGTTTTGCTCTCGGGGATCAACGTCTATCTTCGCGACATGCAGCACCTCATGGAGATTTTGTTGCAGGCGTGGTTTTGGGCTACCCCTGTTGTTTACCCCTTCATGGAGATCTATAAGCAGCTCAATCAGCACGGGCTGACCTGGCTCTATCTCGCTAACCCGACGACGCCCGTCGCTTTGACCTTTCAGAGGGCGTTCTATGTCAAGGCGAACCCGCTGGGCACCAACGGAACCATCGTGCACATCCTCCCGAGTTATGGCCCGATGTGGTATTTAGCGGTGCTCGGAGCCATTATCGTCTTCAGTTTCATCTTCTTCCTGGTCTCTGTGTATATCTTCGGCCGCCTGGAAGGGAACTTTGCAGAGGAGTTATAGTGGCGACTGCAGTTGAGGTGGTTTCAGTCTCGAAGACCTTCCGCCTTTTCCAGGAAAAATACACCTCGTTGAAGGAGAAGGCCATCCACTTCGGGAAGGTCCCCCACGAGGTATTCCCGGCTCTCACGGATATCAGCTTCGAGGTTGAGCAAGGTGTCACCCTCGGTCTACTTGGACACAATGGGTCTGGCAAGTCGACGCTGCTCAAGTGTATCGCCGGGATCCTGACGCCGTCACAGGGTGAGATCCGCATCCGGGGACGCATCGCTGCCATGCTCGAGCTTGGTGCTGGTTTTCACCCCGATCTCTCCGGTCGAGCCAACATCTATCTGAATGCAGCACTCATGGGTCTCTCGCGCAAAGAGGTCGATGCTCGCTTTGATGACATCGTTGAGTTCTCAGAACTCGGTGGCTTCATCGAGAACCAGGTGAAGTTCTACTCGTCGGGAATGTATGCCAGGCTTGGTTTCGCCGTGGCGGTGAATATGGACCCTGACATCTTGCTCGTCGATGAGGTACTCGCGGTCGGTGACGCGAACTTCCAACTCAAGTGTCTCGCCAAGATTCGAGAGTTCCAGGAGGAGGGGCGAACCATCATCTTCGTCTCGCACTCACCTGACTTAGTACGAGCCGTGTGTTCGACCGCCTTCGTGCTTGACCATGGACGACTGGTTGGTCAGGGACCTACCGCCGAGGCGGTTGCGCTATTGCAGAAATTCCAACTTTCAGGTTCTGGCCTCAACCACGACCCAAGCACCGAGGATCACCGCCTAGAGGCGGCGATTAGCCGGGATATCCATCTCGATGCCCTCTTTGTCAACGGTGTCGATGCTGACCGTGGTGTTGAACTCCAGGCGATGAGTCAAGTTGAGCTCGCCATCGTGATCGAGGACGTAGCGTCGTTGGCTGGGGCCTGTCATCTCGAGGTGTTGGTTTACAACGCCGCAGGGGTGGCCCTCATTCGGGCGCATACGCGGGAGATGGACATGGAGCCGATTCTGGTGCGCGGCACCGTCGAGGCGGTCGTTCAGTTCGGATCGCTCCCATTGGCAGTCGGCTCGTATTCGATGCAGGTTAACCTCTATCATCCCCAGAGCGGCATGATGATAGAGAGCCGTAGGTGGGACAACGCCATCATGATCGTCGGTGGCCAGAAGGGCGTTGGAGGCATCATCGCAGCTGAGGCCTCCGTTTTCGTCAAAGAAGTGTCGAGCCGCAACTTCCTCTAAACCCGATCATGTGCTGTGGTGGCGCTTCGGCGACGGCACCTGCCTGGCGGCGGAGAGAGCGTTCGGTTAGGAACGGATAGAGTTTTTGGACTCGTTGCCCCACCGTTTGCTGGACTTGCAACTGGTGCGGAGTGCTAGCGATGCCGGTAAGACGATGTGGGCAAGACTATGCGAGGAAGGCCAGGTACCGGTCGATGATCACATCCCACGATGGGCTCGCTGAGACGTAGCGACGACCGTTTTCCCCAAGTGTCGTGGCCAGGGAAGCATCAGTTGCCATGAGCTCGATGGCTCCGAGCAGCTCGGTGGCATCGTGAAAGGCGATACCGGCGCCTGAGTTCTCGATCTGTTCAACGAGGACCAGATTGTGTCCGTTGACGATGAGGGGTACGCCGGCACCCATCGCCTCGATGGCCACGAGGGAGAACGACTCGTATCGCGACGCGATGACGACGGCCCGGGCGTTGGCCAGGAGCAGATCACGCTCGGCATCGGAGACGATGCCTGCGAGTTCGATGCCGGAGGCGACGTCGAACCCTTCCGTGACCGGCCCCGCGATCACAAGGTCCAGGGAGGGGCGGCAAAGACCATAGAGCGCACCGAGGAGCTGTGCCCCTTTATCAGCCTGCATTCTTCCTAGCGCGAGCAGATAGTCGCCTCTTGCTCGGGGCGCCGGCTGGTCAGGTTCGACGATATGCATCGTGGGCTGGGCGCCGAGGCCGAGCACGATTTGCTTGGTGGGTGCCAACGGAAAAAGGCTATTGAGGAGTTGTTGCTCAGCGCGGGTTTGGAACACGATCCTGTGCGCCAGTGGTATCGTCTCGGCGTAGATCGAGCTGCCGAGTATCGGCTCAGGATGGGCGGCCGGGTGGAGTACCGCCTTAGCTGGGTTCCAGCGTATGGCCTCCAGGTTTGGCCAATAGAGCGCCGGATAGCTCATGACGCGGTCGGGGTTGATGTGATCGAGCAAATCTCCAAGGCCGTCGAGTACCGGACCCTGGTCGATCAGGTACTGCTGTGCAAGCTCGGGATCGCCGAATCGTCCGGTCGCGATTTGGCGAGCGTAGATGGTGGAAAACCGTGGGTGACGAGGGTGTCGCGGTCGAAGACGATGGACGATAACGCCGTCTTCGACGGCGGCACCAGCCTCGAGCTGATCCTCCCACTCGAGGGTGGTCGAGGTTGAGGTGATGACCTCGACGCGATGACCGCGCACGGCGATCCGAGTCGCAAACGAGCGGGCGGCTGACTCGGCCCCGCCAACGATGGCGTTGCCGTAGCGGGGAGTGACAACGGCGAGATGCATCAGATGACCTTCGTTCGGGTCAGCTGGCTAAGTGCCGGCGCGAAGCGTTCCCACACCGCATCGTTGTCATAATCGGCGACCCGTCGATAGCCATTGGCGACGAGCTGACCTCGCAACGGATCGGAGCTGGCCATCTGGGCTGCGGCGGCGATGGCAAGGGGGTCGCGGGGCGGGACGAGGAGACCGGCATCACCGACGGTTTCGCCGATGGCTGAAGAGTTCACAGCGACGACGGGAAGACCAAGGGACATGGCCTCCAGGAGCGGTGCACCAAAACCCTCATGCAAGGATGCGGACACGAAGAGGCGAGCCCCGCGATAGTGATCAGCGAGATAGCGGGCTCGCAACCCGCCGGTCAGGAGGTGCACGCGATGGCTGATCCCGAGTTCGCTAGCGAGAGTGCGTAGACCGTGGAGGTAGTCCGCCTGAAAGGGGCGCCCGATCAACGTCAGTGAGCTATCCTCGCCCGTGATCGTGCGATACAGAGCAAAGGCGGCGAGGAGATCCTCTTGGGCCTTGTTCGGAACAAGTCGCCCGACAAAGAGCCAGTCAGTTGGCTCACCGCGATGCTGCCAGCTTCGTTTGAGCCGTTCAAGCCGTTGGGTGGTTGGCTCACTGAGGAGCTGGTCATAGTGAGCAAAGAGACCGACGGTTGCGACGGTTGGGGCACCATAGCGATGTAGCTCGTTAGCGTTGAATGCGGAGACTGAGAGGCAGCCGATGGCCTGATGGACGAGGCGTTCGAGCTGTTGGCGAGCTCGTCGCTGGGCAATCGCGGTGTCGGCATCCCAGGCGACGAAGTACTCTTCTGGCGTGATGTTGTGATAATACAGGATGGTCTGACCCTGCGCCAGAATCGTTGGGGCAAGGGCAGAAAAATTTGCGTAGTGATAGATCACTACGTCGTCGGGTCTCAACCTCATCTCTGTAACTGGTGTTGCCAGCTCGGGGTCGGAGCGTTTGATGTCCTCGACGTAGATGCGCGTCGTGGGTTGGGTGACACTGAGGCGCTTGTGGAGCTCGCGAGCACAGTTGCCGACGGCGTCGTGGGGAAGGAGCACGGGGACGAACTGGTGGATGGTCATGGATTGCCGAGCATCCTTTCAAAGAGGGTGGCGTAGCGCTCCGTAAGCGATTGGGGTGCAAAGACGTTGAGCCGGGCTCGACCACGTGCGATGAGTCCATCGCGGATGCTTTGGTCGGTGGCGATCAGATGGGCGGCGGTGGCGAAGGAGAGCGGGTCGGGTTGTCCAAGAAGCCAGCCGGCATCACCGACGGTTTCGCCGACGGCTGAGGTGTCCAGGGCCAGGACTGGGAGGCTAGCTGCAAAAGCTTCGATGAACGGGAAGCCAAAACCCTCGTGCAACGAGGCGCAGGTAAAGACCGTTGCCGTTGCGTACTCGGTAGCGAGTTCCTCCGGACTGAGACCTGATAAGAGGCGGACGGATCGATGCAGATCCTCGGACTCGAGCGTTGAGATCATCGCCATGCGATAGGACTCGGAAGCGGTCTGGCCCACCAGCGTCAGTGTCGCTTCGGGCGCAAACAGCGAACGATAGAGGCTGAACGCCTCGAGCAAAAAGAGTTGATTTTTGTTGGGAAAGATACGGCCGACGAAGAGCCAGTTGTCGCGGGTGCTTGGGGCCGGGTGGTTGACGACCGGTAGGTCAAGGAGGGGAGGCGCGACGAGGGAATGGAGAAAGCCCAGTTCAAAGAGGTCATGGGCGTTGTAGTGCGAAACGGTAAAGGCGCGCTGGGTGGTGCGGGCCAGACCGCCTATCTCGCGCCTAGCTTGCCAGAGGACTCGAGCGATCGATGGCTCCCACGGCTTGGTAAGCTCGTGTGGCGTCACATTATGGTAGTTCACGATGACTCGAGGCCGATCACGGAGCCAGTTCGCGATTCGCGAGTTGGTGGAGGCCTGGTAGAGATACCAGGCCCCTCGTGGAGGGCGACGTTGTATTTTGGCGAATGGCTCGGCCAGTGCCCCAAGTGATGGATCGAACTCGTCGGCATAGATCGCGGTCTCATGGCCGAGCTCCGTGAGGAGGGCATCGAGGCGACGGGTATGGATTCCGATGGCGTCGTAGCGAGCGAAGGAGGGAATGAGCTGGACAATCGTGCTCAACGGCCAAGCCTTGTCAGTGAGGTGTGATCGTCGATCTTGGTGGTGGTCGGGTCAAAGCCGGCATCGTGGGCGAGAAGGTGCCACGCCTCGGTGCTGATTGGTGCTCCCCGGATCGCGGCGACCGCGGTGAGTGCAGGCGATTCGGTAAGAATCGTGGGCTCGTGGTGGATGAGCAGCGCACACCCATCTGGTGTGAGAGTCCGCGCGATTTCAGTCAGTACGACCCGTTTGAACCACACCGGCGAACACTCGAGCGCAATCCCGCGGGCGACGATCGCGTCAAGTGACGCGTCGCCACAGTGTTCAAGGTGCCACAGCAGTGAGTGGTTGCGAATGTCGAGCCCTCGGGTAGCACCGTCATCGGCGAGGGCAGGGTCCTCTTCGAGGCCATAGGCGAGATCTTGATGCCGTTGTCCAAGCCGAGCCAGCAACTGGTCGGCTCCGGCTTCGGTGACCAGGATCGGTCGGGTGAATGGTGAGCGCGCGAGGATCTCAACGACTGCCTCATCAGCCTGTTCGTCGGCGGGGAAGTGGTCCCTGACGGTACGGAGCTCGAGCTCGGGGGCGATGCGGGCGAGGCGCCGTTCTTGTTCGACGAGTCGGAGCTCGAGGGCGTTCAACAGGCCAACCGTCTCAAAGTTAAAGTTATTGACCTGTTGGGTGATGTAGGTGAAATACCACCCTACGCCAGCCTTGATGGCTCGTTTGACGTAGGCAACTCCCGGCTTCTTGGATTCGGTGGGTACTGCCGTATCGATATAGGAGGTCGCCTCGAGGTTAAAGAGCCGGTCTCGAGTTGAGTCAAAGCGCAGTCGAGGTTTGAGTTCATTGACGGCTTGGGCGAGTTTCGCCTCCAGGGATGGCAACACAACACCACTGCGGCGTAGCTTCACGATCTCGAGCTCGAGTCGCTTCTTGAGCTCCGATGCCTGCGATTCCAAGTCGGCCTCCCTGTTCGTTCGTTAGGGCTTGATCTTAGTAGTGCTGGACTCTCGGTGGCTTTGGCGTTCCAAGGTCTTGAGGCTATTGGGATAACTCGGAGCACCGCTTGTGACGAGACAGGGCAGTGATCATGACGTCTGTCCTGCTAACGTAAAGAGATTGACATGATGGGTGATTCGCATTTGGCGCGACGCCGATCAAGTTGGGGTTGTGGAGTTCCGATGACACTAGACATGAGGACGATCCCTGGAGCCAGGATGGACCAACGAGTTCGCGTGGGACGGGTTCACCGCTGATGCGTCGGGGTCTGCATTCAAAGCGGGGATCGTTTGTATTACCTTCGGGTCGCACCAGCGCCATGGTCGCGACTGGCGCACTGCTTGGCATCACCTCAGGGGCACTGGTCTTGCCTGCGACGGGCTTTGCGGCTACCACCACCTTGACCTTCACTGGCTACGGTGTCGGCTCGGGCAACGGGGCGAGTCAATTCGGAGAGGCTGGCTATGCCAGCCAAGGCCACCTCACCTACCAGCAGATCCTTGCCCATTTCTATGGTGGTACCAATTTGACTACCATTGGCGATCGTTTGATCACCGTGTGGCTCACCGCCGGCACCGGTCAACCGTTGACGGTGTACGCAGGCGAGGGCCTCGTGGTAAATAACGTCACGGTCGCCCCGAATACGCCGATCGAGGTGACCGACAACAACGGTACCATCAGCGTCGGAGAAGGTGCCTCTGGGTCGGAGTGCTCGGCGCCGAGCGCATGGACCCCACTGACCAGTGCCACTGGTAGCTTGACCGTCCAACCGTTGAACCTTGAGTCACTTGGATCGATGATTGACGAGTCGAGTGCCCAAGCGCTCGCCTGGTGCAAGCCTGGTGGATCGGTCGAGTTGGTCCGCGGTAGCCTCGGTGTAACCGTTAACCAGCAGGGACAACAGGTTCTCACCAACGAGCTTGGACTCGAGTCCTATGTCCGCGGCGTCATCGGCAACGAGATGCCCGCCATTTGGGGCACGCTGGGTAGCGCTGGCCCCCAGGGACAAGCGTGGGGCTTTCAGGCCCTTGAAGCGCAAGCGGTTGAGGCTCGCACGTATGCCTTGGCGGTGGGGAACTCGTACAGTTTTGCACAGATCTGTGACTCTGACTACTGTCAGGTCTATGGTGGCTTCAACTCACGTCAGAACCCCCAAGAGCAGGCGCTGATCGACGCTGCCGAGGTGGATACGGCCGGTCAGATCCTTACCCAGGCCAGTGGGGCACCGGCCTTCACACAGTACTCAGCCTCGGACGGTGGCTATACCGCGGGTGGTGACTTCCCAGCTGTGCCAGACCCCTACGATGCTGGTTGCTACGCGTCGATCTGTGACCCTTGGGATCCGTGGACCCAATCGGTGAGTCTGGCCACGTTTGAGCAGGCGTTCCCACAGCTTGGGACACCCCAGGCCATCAACGTCTTACAGCGATCGGGCAATGGTACCGACGGTGGGCGAATCCTCTCGATCCAGGTCGTAGGCTCGAGCGGTTCGACCACGATACCAGGTGCCGAGTTTGCCTCCAAGTTGGGCCTTGACTCAGACTGGTTCAGCGTAAGTGGACCGCTTGCCATCAATAACGATGGAGGAGGCGGAACACCGAATGATCCACCTGGACCCTCGGTCACCTCCGGCATCATCGTCGCCTCCAACGATGGGGGCACAGCTGCCGAGGACGGAGCTACCGACCTTGGCAGCACCTATACCTATGGCATCACGGGCCTCTCTGGCTCTCGCCCCTTAAACGCCCCCGTGGTTGGGGTGGCCTCTACCCCTGATGGCAAGGGCTATTGGCTCGTCGCTGCCGATGGTGGTGTCTTCGATTTTGGCGATGCCCACTTTTATGGCAGCACCTATACCTATGGCATCACGGGCCTCTCTGGCTCTCGCCCTTTAAACGCGCCGATTGTTGGCATCGCCTCGACGCGAGATGGCAAGGGCTATTGGCTCGTCGCTGGTGACGGGGGTGTCTTCGATTTTGGTGATGCCACCTATCAAGGATCGGCGTATTCGAAGGGATTCACCGGCCTTGGTGGCTCACACCCCTTAGCGGCTCCGGTCGTTGGCATCGCCTCCACTCCCGATGGCAACGGTTACTGGCTGCTCGAGGCCAACGGCACGGTGCTCTCGTTTGGGGCTGCGCAGTTCTATGGCGACGTCTCCAACAGCGTGGCTAAGGGGGCGAAGTTCGTTGGTATCGTCGCATCACCAACCGGCCAAGGATACACCGTCCTCGCCGCTGATGGAGCGACCTATGGTTTTGGAGACGCACCATCGACTGGTTCGATCAAGGCAAACCCTGCGGCCGTGGCCATCATCCAGGGACCGAACGGCCAAGGTTATAGCATCATCCTCTCGAACGGCCAGGCCGTCGGATTCAACGGTGGCCCGAGTGCTCCGGCACTTGGTGCAACCACCACTGGCCATGGTGCCCCGATCGTTGGTGGCACAGCCGTCAGTTGATCGGCCTGCCCGAAGCTGATCGCTCAAGCTTCGATAGCACCTCCACGATTGAGTGGTGGTCGCCTTCACTGGGCTGGCTGGGGAAGACGCGCGGTCTCGAGGAGTCTACGGCGTTGCTGAGCACACGACGGGTTGCTTGAAGCGAAGGATCCATTGGGCTTCGGGGGATGCCTGGATTCGGTGCTATGTTCTTCTCAGTGTCACCTATCTCCCGGTGGGCTGACACCGCGTCTGGCAACTCCGAGCCCAAAGGTACACCTCACTGTCCGATCGCAAGCACGACGATCGGCGCAATCGAACCGGTTGGGTCAATAGGGCAGCCGGCGGGCGACGCGGCGGGGAAGATGGCGATAGAGCGCCATGATCGGGCGCATGATCGGGGGGCTCCACACGATGGTCGCTTTGGTGTCGATGCCATGGATGATGTCGTGGGCAACCCGTTGTGGACGGGTCGCCAGCGGTGGCGTGGGGAGTGAGTGCGTCATTGATCCGATGACAAAGCCGGGACGAACCACCACGACGCGTACCTTTGGACCAAGACGGTCAGCGAGGCCGAGAGCGAAGCCATCGAGGCCCGCTTTGGCGGCACCATAGAGGTAGTTCGAGCGCCGAACACGTTCTCCGGCCACCGAGGAGAGTACGATCACCAGCCCTCGCTCCTGTGCCTGGAGGTACTCGCTACAGCTTGTCAGCGCCATGGCTGGTCCCGTGAGGTTGACGGTGATGGCATGGGCGACTTTGGTCGGATCGCCCTCGTCGTTCAGTTGGTCGCCGAGGGAGCCGGCAGCCATGATGACGGTGTCGAAGTGGTCGACGTTGGCGAATATCCGGTGCAGGGTCTCCTCGATGCTATCGAGGTCGGTGAGGTCGAGGTGTGTGGTCATGACTGATATCGAGGGGTTACGCGCGTTGAGCTCGTTGCGTGTTTGCGCAAGCGACTCGGTGTGCGGCCCGGCGAGCATCACGGTGTCGAGCTTAACGATCAGTCGATCGAGGAGCGCCCGCGCTATCTCGGAGCCTCCCCCGATCACGAGCACGCTAGGACCAATGCCCGGGTGACCTGAGTGCGGACGATCAGCCATCGTAGGTGGCGCTTGGGTGATTGGTATGGTCGTTAGTCGGTTGACCCATATCAGTCACCCGGGTTCATATCGATGGTGCGAGCCCTGCCAGCATGATGTATGCCAGCATGATCGATGCCAGCATGATCGATGCTGATCTGGTCGTCGCCGACCTGATCGAAGTCGGGCACTATCGAACGGGTTGGTAGTGCCGCAATGCGATCGACGATCCAGGCGACGGCCGGTGGGCCGACTTGGGAAAGCGCGATGCCGATGAGGATGAGATAGCTGATGCGCAGATCGGTCCCATGGGTAAAGACGGTTGGGATGATCGCGAGTGCGAGGATCGGAGGACTTTCGAGTTCGAATTTGGCAATCACGATGAGGGCCAACGCCACGGTGATCAAGATGACGAATACCGCGTTCAAGTTGACATAGAGAACGATGGTGAGTTCGATGGCGCCCAGCAGCGCCAGCGCCGTCAACGAGAGTTGGCGGGCGCTCCTCGCGGTCGGTGCGTTGGCATTCTCGACGGTGGCGACAAAGAGTGGTGGCAACACGGCGATGGGCGATCGAGTGAGCCAGGCGGCGATGACCATGAGCGCCAGTGCGCCGACGATGATGCCGACAGTTCTAGGGCTTATCGGAATTTTGGGTCCAGGTCCTATGCCTGGGCGCTCGGTGATGAGGATGAATCCTGTCGGGATGCCCATGAAGATCACGACCGCGACCACGTAGAAGGGGGAGATGAGGTGGAGATAGACGGGAAGCAGCCCGGCTGAGAGTGCTGGGTACGCGGGGACGCGAAAGAAGAGCACCGCCGCGAGAATGATCGCCAGGGCGAGGATGATCTGTTCGACGAGCGTGAGGCTCAGGTAACGGGCGATCTCGACGCCGAGAAAGGCAGCACCACAGATCACCAAATAAAAGGGTAATGGACCTTCGCGCCAAGCGTTGATGCGAAAGAATAGGAGGCCGGCTGAGACGGCACCGACCTCTGGCACGATCATGACTGGCTCGTGAAAGATGGTGACGACCCCAGCCATGATGGCGACGGCAATGAGCACACCACAACCCCAGAGCAAGGGTGATCGTCGCCACTGCAAAAGGTGTCGATTCATTGTTAGGACTCTCTGGTGTCGATCGGCCAGCCGTTGGGAATTTTGACCGGATCCTGGTTACGTTCTCTACGGTAGGCATCCAGGTTGTGGAGCCATTTGAGATGTTCTCGCTCCTGAAAGTGCATGAGCGTTGGGCCGTCCATCGTCTCGATGCGTGGGTAGCTAGCGAGCTGGCGCCGTGCGATCTCGACGGTTGCACGGGCATCACCGAGCGCGTTATGGGCGTCGGTGAGCTCAACTCCGTAAAACTCACAGAGGGCATCGAGTTGACGTGAGCCGCGCCTTGGCCCCCCGAATACTCGGTCGATGACGTAGATGTCGAGCACCGGACCCTGCCAACCAACCTCGTAGAGCCCCTTGTCAAAATGCAGTTTGAGCTGTGCATCCACGATGCTGAGATCGAACGAGATATTCATGCCAACGAGTAGCCAACCTTGTCGACCGGCTTTGACCAGTTGGTTGCCGATGCGTTGCAATGCCTCGCGTAGCGGCTGTCCATCGCGGGCAGCCATTTCATCGGTGATCCCGTGTTTGGCGGTCGCTTCGGGAGCGATCGGTCGCGTTGGGGCAACCAGGCTGTAGTCGTCGCGAACGCCATCACTGTTGTGCCAGGTCAAAGCGTACGAGACCGGCTCGTCATGTGCAAGCGAGAGCCCAGTGGTCTCGAGATCAAAGCCGAGCAGGTTACTGGTGTCAAGCATCGTCTTAGATTCTATGTGCAACGGGCACGAGTCTCGGAGCCGGTGTCGGTCGATTACCCACGTTCGATCGGTACAAACTGGGCCGTAAAGTGCCGTAATGAGGCCGGCTCCTTGGTGATGCGGTAACCGTGTAGCGTGGGAGCGACCTTGAGCACCGCGTCACATACCTCGATGACGTAATCGATATGGCTTTGGGTATAGGTCCTCCGGGGGATGGCGAGGCGAACGAGTTCGAGGGCGCTAGGTTGCTCGCTGCCATCGGGTTGTCGTCCAAACATCACCGATCCGATCTCGCACCCCCGAACGCCGCCAAGCTCGTACAGAGCGACGGCGAGCGCTTGACCAGGGTACTCAAGTGGTGGGATCTGGGGAAGTAGACGCTTAGCGTCGAGGTAGATGGCGTGCCCGCCACTCGGTCGCACCACCGGGAAGTCCATCTCGTCGAGGGCATCCCCCAGGTAGGCGGTGGAGGCGATGCGATACTCAAGGTAGTCGTGCGAGACCGCCTCACGCAAGCCTTGGGCGATGGCTTCGAGATCTCGTCCCGCGAGGCCGCCGTAGGTCGGGAAACCCTCCGTGAGGATCAGCATGGTTCGTGCCTGCTCGGCGAGGGCCTCGTCGTTGGTGGCGAGCCAACCGCCGATGTTTGCCATCGGGTCCTTCTTGGCGCTCATCGTCATTCCGTCGGCGTACGAATACATCTCATGGACGATCTCGGTGACCGATTTGGTCCCGTAGCCCGGTTCACGCAGACGGATGAACCAGGCGTTCTCGGCGAAGCGACAGGAGTCAAGATAGAGCCCGACGCCGTAGCGATGACACAGTTCGCTGGTTGCTCGGATGTTCGCCATCGATACCGGCTGGCCACCTCCTGAGTTGTTGGTGATGGTCATAATGACCGCAGGGATATCGCTCGCGCGTTGTTCGAGCAACTTGGCGAGAGCGGTGAGATCGATGTTACCTTTGAACGGCGCTTCGAGCTCGGGGTCGCGACCCTCAGCGCAGAGCAGATCGATGGCTTGGGCACCGGTGTATTCGACGTTGGCCCGAGTGGTGTCAAAGTGGGTGTTCGCAGGCACGATCTTGCCGGGTGCTCCAAGCACCGAGAAGAGGATGCGCTCGGCGGCACGACCCTGATGGGTTGGAATGATGTGGCGAAAGCCGAAGAGGTCGTGGACGGCGGTCTCGAAAATCTCCCATGAAGGTGAGCCAGCATAGGACTCGTCCCCGTGTTGAATAGCTGCCCATTGGTCGCGGCTCATCGCTCCGGTACCTGAGTCGGTGAGCAAGTCGATCATGACGTTGCGGGCTGGGAGCTGAAAGAGGTTGTAGTGGGCGGCCTTGATCGCGTCGACGCGCTCAGCCTGGGTCGTCATGGGAATCGGTTCCACCGAGTGGATTCGGAAGGGTTCGATGATGGTCTGATAGCTCATGGGATGGATTCTAGGCCAATGCCCTCGACCCTCCAAGCTCGACGGTGGCTCCCAGGGCTCGGCAGCGACCGTAGGCTGGCGCTATGGGTCTCAATGTGCGTCGTCTTTATCGTTCGGTATCGATGCTCTCTGGTCTCTTGGCGCGGACGTCGATTCGACGTGCAGGTGTCAAGCTTGTGCCACGATCCAAGCGGGAGGCAGCGCTCGAGCGCGCTCGTATCGCTACCGCCGCCGACATCAAAGAGCGTTTCGCCGAGACAAGAGGTGTCATGACCAAGCTTGCCCAGATGGCAGGGTATCTCGACGCCGGTGTCGACGCTGAGGTTCGTGGGGCGTTGGCGAGTTTTCAACGTGACGCACCGACGATGGAGTTTGCGTTGGCGGAGCAAAGTATTCTTGCGGAGCTGCCGGATTTCTATCGAGTTGTTGGCGAAATCGACCCTGTTCCTATCGCGAGTGCATCGATCGGGCAGGTGCATTGGGGACGCCTGCGCAGTGGCGAGGAGGTGGCGATCAAGGTTCAGTTTCCTGACGCCGCAGCGCTGATTCGTGCCGACCTCGCTAATGCTGGCCTGGTGACCGGGGCATTAAAGCTGCTCTTCCCATCCATGGCGACCGGCGAGATGGCTGACGAACTCGTGCTTCGCCTTGGTGAGGAGCTCGATTACACGAAGGAGGCCCAGCGCACCCAGACGTTCGCCGATTATTACCAGGGACACCCCCGGATCGTCGTTCCCCGCGTGTTCTTCGGACTCTCATCGGCCCACGTCTTGACCACCCAGTATCTGCATGGCCGTAGGTTCGATGAGGTCTTATCCGAACCCCAAGAGGTTCGTGACGCCTATGGTGAGGTACTCTTCAGGTTCGTCTTCCGTAGTCTCTATCGACTCCGACTCTTCAACGGAGATCCGCACCCAGGTAATTATCTCTTCCTCGACGGTGGTCGTATCGGTTTTCTCGACTTTGGATTTACCAAGGAGTTCACGGCCGCAGAGATCGCGATCTTTGAGTCGATGATCGAGTCGATGGTGATAGAACATGATCGCGTGCGCTTTGGTAAGGTCGTGTATGAGGCGGGATTGGTCACTGCTGACGATCTCGACCCGGATGAGGTGGCAGACTTCTTCCGTGACTTCTACGACATCGTGCTTGAGGATCGTCCCTTCACCGTGACCAGCGCGTATGCGAGTCAGTTGTTGCACCATACCTTCGATCACTCGCACCCAGTGTCGAAGTACCTCAACGTGCCGCGGGCCTTTGTCGTGTTGCAGCGCATCAACCTCGGCCTCTATGCCTTGCTTGGCTACCTTGAGGCGACGGCAAACTGGCGGGAGGTGGCGAGCGAGATCTGGCCATTTGTCGGTGCTCCTCCGACGACGCCGATAGGTGAGGAGGAGCAACGCTGGCAACGAACCCGAGATGCTCGAGGTTAGGGGCTTGGCTTTAGGAAAGCTATGGCTGACTATTTAGTAAACATGAGTCATGTACACTCAAGAAATCTTGTATACTGTGGAATAGATGCTCGCTATAGAGCATTGGAATGGGTGCGCAGCGAGAGCTGCCGTTGATAACAGGAGGTACATGGTGGTTATGCGTATTGACCCATATCGGGAGTTCGATCGGATGTTCCAATCGCTTGTTCAGCGAGATGCCCGTTCCACCATGCCGGTGGACGCCTATCGCGTGAATGACAGCTACGTGGTGCAGTTTGATCTCCCTGGTATTGCTGCAGATGGTCTGGAGGTCACCGTCGAACGCAATGTTCTGACGGTGAGAGCTCGCCGCGAGGTGCAACACAAGGAGGAGGAGCAGATGGTGGTCGCTGAGCGCTTCAGTGGATCGCTCGAGCGGTCGATCTATCTCGGCTCTGATCTCGATCCCCAAGGTGTTGTGGCCGATTACGTCGACGGAGTTTTGACTGTGACGATTCCGGTGCATGAGGCGGCAAAGCCACGTCGTGTCGCCGTGAATCATCAGCCATCCAAGGCTGCGATTGCTAGTTAAGGTCTTGAGCGATAGTGACTCCATGATGGCTGGCTCGGCGATGTCGAGCCAGCCTGGTTTTTAGGTGACCAGCGCTTCGTTGAGGTCGTGGTTCCGGCTGCGACCCTTTGGGTCTACTGCTGGTCAGTGAACTGCGGCGTTGTTGGGCCCAAAAAAGGCGTGTCGTGGTTGTGCTCGTGTTGGGGCAGGTGGGCAGCCGCTGAGATGACTGGAACTCGACCAGCGTGTCGGAGCTCAGCGGGGGGCAGATGACGATGAGATGGAATGTTTACCCCCATCCAGGTGCTATAGCTCAAAGATAGGCAAGCGTGCTGGAAGGCGTCAAGATGAGAATTGCAATGACAGGGAGCCATGGCCTTATTGGGTCTACGTTGGCGAGGGAGTTGACTGGGGCTGGCCACACGGTCATCGAGGTGCCACGCGGTACGAGCCGCGCCCCAGGATCGGACGCCTCACCCGCGGCCACGGATTCAACCCAAACGGTGGGCTCAGTCGACCAACCCGACGGCGGACAAACGTCGCCGCTCTTTTTTGATCCTGATGGTGGTCCGAGTAGCCTTGCTGGCCTCGAGGGTGTCGACGCGGTTATTCATCTGGCAGGAGAGCCGATCGGTGACCATCGTTGGGATGCACGAATTCGCTCACGTGTCTATTCGTCGCGGGTCTATGGGACGCGCTCGTTGGTCACAGCCCTCTCTGAGCTTGCGAAACCTCCGAAGACGGTGTTGGTGGCCTCAGCATCTGGCTTGTATGGCGACAGAGGAGCGCAAGAGCTGACCGAAGAGTCGTCTCAGGGCAAGGGATTCCTGGCAAAGGTGGTTGCTGACTGGGAGGCCGAAAGCGTCAAGGCTGAGGCTTTTGGTGCTCGTGTGGTGTTGCTGCGAACGGGCCTCGTGCTCGACACGAAGGGAGGGCTGCTCGGTCGGCTACTTCCGCTCTTTCGGGCCGGCCTCGGCGGGCGGCTCGCAACTGGATCACAATACATGAGTTGGATCACGCTCGGCGACGAGGTACGAGCCATCGTCCATTGCCTAACAACTGAGTCGATGCAGGGGCCAGTGAACCTCGTGGCTCCCAATCCGGTGACCAATCGGGAGTTCACCAGAGAGCTGGCGGCGGTGGTACATCGCCCAGCGGTCGTTAGCGTGCCGGCTTTTGCACTCGAATTTGTCCTCGGCAAGGAGATGGCCCGCGAGCTCGCACTGGTATCACAAAACATTGCTCCAAGAGCACTCGAGTCGTCTGGGTTTACCTTCGAGTCGACGTCGCTCTCCTCAGCTCTACAGGCGCTCGTGGACGCCAAAAAGTAAGGGCAACGAGTAAGAGGTGTCAGGCGGCGACTTCACTGCCCAGTGTGAAACGCGGTCACCACGGCAAGGCGGCGTAGTTATAGATATCCACAAATAGTGAGGATCATTGATCGGCTAAAGTAGTTGTTTGCCAAAACGTATCGTGGGTCTCCGCTAGGCTCTGGGGGTATGGCGATCTCTGAGTATTTACAGCGCCTTCGGTCGATCGTCGGCCACGACTGGCTTTTGCTGGCAAGTGCGGTCGCACTGATCGAACGTAATGCGGAAGAGTTGCTCTTCGTGCGGCAGGTGGGCATGCAAGGGTGGTCATTGCCAGGCGGTGCCATCGAGTTCGGGGAGACACCCGTCGAAGCCGTCATTCGTGAGGTCGCCGAGGAGACTGGTCTGCGATGTCTCAACCCCCAGTTGGTCACCGTCGTGGGTGGGCCCCGATATCGCGTCGCCTACCCAAACGGTGACAAAGTAGAGTACACCTCGGTGATCTATCGTGCACGGTGCGTAGACGATAGCGCGATGGTTGCCGATGGTGATGAGCTTGCTGAGCTACGATGGTGTCCCAAGGAGTGCATAGGGGACCTTGCAATGATTCCCTATGTCGAGAACCTCCTGGTCGATCTCGATCTGCTGTAGGGCCTCTCTCATATGGTGTGGCGACGGCCTACCTCGTCATGATTAGGGCCAGATACCGATCATGGTGCCTGTGGGCACAGTGCTGATCATGGTGCCTGTGGGCACAGTGCTGATCATGGTGCCTGTGGGCACAGTGCTGATCATGGTGCCTGTGGGCACAGTGCTGATCATGGTGCCTGTGGGCACAGTGCTGATCGGCAAGGGTGCCCATGTCAAGGGTTACCCGGCGTTACAACGATACCAGAACCTCCACTGGTACTAGGTACGTGTTGTCGCGTTGCAATGGGTGCTAGCATTTCCCGATGAGGTGCCGTGCAGGGCCTGGCGGGTCAAAACTCAGCAGATGGAAACAGGGCGGGTTACATCAGGTCAAGTGCGTCCGAGAAGAGACGTTCGTCCCTCCTCGCTGGTGGTTCCATCGAGCAGGTCCGACATCGAGGATGCCAACGAGTCCTCGCCAAGCTCGCGCAACGAGGCTATCACCGCAATTCGGTCCTCGAGCGGTTTGTTTTGTGAGAGTTTGCGGATGCCGGTGAGCTCGGTAACCCTCAGCGTGAAGCCAACGATCGCCTTGAGTTGACGGTCGATATAGTCCTGGGGGCTTTGGCTTGGACTCCAGCCCGTTGGGACGGGCGGCTCAAACTTGGCAGTTAGGGCGCTCACGAGGGCTCTGAGTGGTTCAGGATCGGTGAAGAACGCAAGCCCACCACGGGCCTCCACACGTGAATAGTTCCAGGTCGGCACGTGGTGTTGGTCTTGTGCCGAGGTCTGATACCATCGGGGCGAGACGTAGCTATGGTCTCCACGGAAGACGGCCAGTGCCTCGACATCGGTTTGCGACTGGCGCCATTGGGGGTTGGTGCGAGTGAGGTGACCCTTAATGACAATCTGCTCATCCACTTTGGTGATGAGCAATGGTATGGCCGTCGTCAAGGGACCTCTTGGTCCTACGGTGATGAGATCGCCAAAGGGGTAATGTTCGGCCAGTGCAATGAGTTCGGCCTCGTCGTTGGTGTAGAAGATCTTGGCAGGTGACATGCTCGTAGCCTAGCGCAGGCATTTCGATGGTGCACACGGGCGCTTACGGCGTCGATTGGACCGATGATTGGGCACCGACCTTGGCCTCGATGGCCGATCGTCGGCCAGTTAGGATGGATCTGTGCCCCTGCGATCTGTTATTCACCGAGAAATTCTCAACCAGGACCCTCGCGCGCCGAGGTTGGTGACCGTGCATGGAGCCATGGATCGTGGCAACTCGTTTCGCGCGCTCGCTCAACAGCTCGCGCCGATCGAGGTGGTGATTTGGGATCGTGCTGGGTATGCTCACTCGCTCGATGCCGAGCCAGTCGATGTTGGTGATCAGCTTGGAGATCTCCGTGCCATCCTTGACGAAAAGCCCGCGATCGTCTTTGGTCACTCGCTGGGAGGGACCTATGCCTTGTGGTTAGCGTCCCTTGGCCATCCCAACGTCTTAGGGGTGTCGACCTTTGAATCGCCGCTTCCCGGAGGAGCCTGGTGGGGGGAGGATTGGGATGTCGACCCCGTCGATGCGGCGTTGGGGCGAGTCGATGTCGAGCGTGCTGGTGATCTCGCAGAGGCCTTCTTAAGGAGAATGATCTCCGATGCTGTTTGGGAGCGGCTACCCGATCGCACCAAGCGACTGCGACGAGCAGAGGGTGTGGTTTTCTTGCGTGAGCTTGGCCAACTGGTTACCGGCGAGATCGCCTTTGATTTGGCTTCGATTGGGGTTGATGTCGTGGCGGGCATCTCCGAGAGGCCGTCGCATCATCATCGTTTTGGTCTTGCTCAGCTTGTGGAGGTCACCAACGCGATGAGTTACTGCGTCATGCATGCGCGCCATGGCGCACACCTCACCAATCCCGGGGCACTCGCAGAGGTACTTCGTCAACAGTTCGAAACTGTGCTTTGGCCCACCATGTAGTGCCACCTCTGACGGAGTCACTTACTGCCTGGTTGCGCTGTCGGCCACGCCTCAACGACCTCATGTCCAACAATATGGCCTCCAGCAAGGACATGATCTCTGTTCACATAGCTTTTGACCATGTAGTCTCTGTTCACATAGTCTCTGACAACACGGCCTCGCGTCGAATGGCGAGATCGCCTGCTAGCTCAGTGGCTTGGAGACCGCACGCTCAAGGATGTCGCTCTGCTCGAGTGCATGCATGGCGGCCGATCCAGTCGCGGGAGATCCAGTCGCGACGCGCGATACGTGCACCAACCGCAGGCGATGCTCGCCCGCCCGATGGAGTCGAGCGTGAGCAAACGGCCATGCCCCCATGTTCTCAGGTTCTTCTTGGAGCCACACAAGCTCGGTGGCTGAAGGATAGCTCTCGAGGAGCTCGACGAGCTCTCGCTCTGGCCATGGATAGAGCTGTTCGACGCGCACGATGGCGGTCGGCACTGACGTTCCACGATCGCGCTGGGCGAGCGCCTCGTAGCCAATCTTGCCTGAACACAACACGATACGACGAACATCAAAACGATTTGGGGAGCCGGTTGCCAATGTTGGGTCGTCGAGAATCGCTCGGAATCCTCCCTCGAGAAAGTCTGCGACCTGGCTCCTTGATTGCTTGGCTCGCAGCAGTGACTTGGGCGTGAGGATGATGAGTGGTCGCCGCGATGGACGTTGCACCTGGGCACGCAATAGATGGAACAACTGGGCCGCGCTGGTCGGATTCGCGATGGTCATGTTCGGCCCGGCTGCCAGCGATAAGAAGCGCTCCAGCCTGGCTGACGAGTGTTCTGGCCCCTGACCTTCGTAGCCGTGTGGCAGCATCAGCGTCAGCCCAGATTCTTGCTTCCACTTGTCGTGGGCGGCGGCGATGAACTGGTCTATGACTATCTGGGCGCCATTGGCGAAGTCTCCGAACTGAGCTTCCCAGATCGTCAGTGCCTGCTTGTGGATGAGTGAGTACCCGTATTCAAAGGCCATCGCTGCGTATTCAGAGAGCGAGGAGTCATAAATCATGAACCGGCCCGGCGTCGCCGATGTCGGAGCCTGGCTGTCATCGCGGATCGCAGCCAGTGGCTGATAGGTTGAGCCATTCTGATAGTCATAGAGCGCGGCATGGCGGTGTGAGAAGGTGCCGCGACGACTGTCTTGACCAGAGAGACGGACGTCATGTCCATCGAGCATGACGGTAGCGAAGGCAAAGGCCTCTCCGAGAGCCCAATCGACCTCACCATCGGCGTACAGCTCTGATCGTGTCTGGAACTGTTTGGCAAGCTTTGGATGCAGCGTGAAGCCATCGGGTGTTCGGTTGAGGACATCGACGACGTAGTCGAGCTGCTCCTTGGTCACCGCGGTTGACACGTTCTGTACCGCCACGTTCTGTGGTGGAGGGGCTGGCAGATCAGTCGGCTTGGGCGGTGCTGCCTCCCGGGTCTCGACCAGCGCTTGCTGCAGGCGTGCGAGATAGGCATCGAGCGCCTGCTCGCCCTCCTCTTCGGTAATGGCTTTCGACCGTACCAGTCGTTCAAGGTAGAGCTTTCGCACTGAAGGTTGCGAGTCGATCACTCGGTACATCACCGGTTGGGTGTAGCTTGGTTCGTCACCTTCATTGTGCCCATGGCGCCGGTAGCAGATCATGTCGACGACGATATCCTTGTGGAACGCTTCGCGATAGTCCACAGCGATCTGGGCAGCTCGCATGACGGCCTCTGGGTCGTCACCGTTGACATGGATGATTGGCGCCTGAATCATCTTGGCGATGTCGCTGGCATAGACCGAGGAGCGCGCCTCGTTGGGGTTAGTAGTAAAGCCCACCTGATTGTTGATGACCAGGTGGACGGTACCTCCGATGCGGTATCCAGGTAGTTGGGAGAGGTTGAGGGTCTCGGCTACGACTCCTTGGCCAGCAAAGGAGGCATCGCCGTGGACCAAGATCCCGAGCACGGCAAATTCGAAGAGGTTGCCACGCAGGTCCTGCGTCGCTCGGACCATGCCCTCGACGACCCCATCGACTGCTTCAAGGTGCGATGGGTTGGCAGCCAGAGTGATTGGCACCTCGGTACGATCCGGCGTGTAATACGTTCCTTCAAAGCCCTTGTGATACTTGACATCGCCAGAGCCTTGCACTGAGGACGGATCGAGGTTGCCCTCGAACTCCTCAAAAATCATTCGGTAGGACTTGCCGACGATGTTGGCGAGCACGTTGAGCCGACCGCGGTGAGCCATGCCGAGCACGGCCGAGGTGACCGAACCCCGTACCGCTTCGTTGAGCACTTCGGTGAGGAAGACAACGGCGCTTTCGGCGCCCTCGAGACCAAAGCGCTTTTGTCCGATGTAGCGAGTCGAGAGGAACTTCTCAAAGGCCTCAGCATCGTTCAATGTCGTCAGGACTCGGAGTTGATCCTCTTTGGTGATGGTGGAGCGAACTCCCTCCACCCGGTTCTGGATCCAGTGCTTCTCTTCTGGATTCTGGATGTGCATGTACTCATAGCCAATGGATCCGCAGTAGCTGTCGCGCAGTAGCTGGAGGATATCGGCCAGGGTGAGTTGTGTAGTCCCAGCGAGCCCGTCGGTAAGGAAGACCCGGCTCAGATCCCAGAGAGTGAGCCCATAGGTCTCCGGATCGAGCTCAGGGCTCATCGTCGGCTTCATCAGATTCAATGGGTCAAGCCGTGCCAGGAGGTGGCCCCGGACGCGGTAGTTGTTGATCAACGTCTGGACATGTATCTGCTTCTCTTGGCGCTCAAGCGAATCGGCGCCAAGCGAGCTGTGATCGGGTGTATAGATCGCCGGCACGTAGGCGACGTCGAGCGAGGCGAAGATCTCCTGGTAAAAGTGGTCTTGACCCTCGATGAGGGCCGCTGCATCGGCAAGGAACTGACCGGATTCGGCCCCCTGGATGATGCGGTGGTCATAGGTTGAGGTCAGGGTAACCGTCTTAGAGATGCCGAGCTCCCCGAGTGTTCTTGGATCGGCAGCGCCGAATTCGACCGGATACCCGATGGCGCCGACACCGATGATGGCACCTTGGCCATTCATGAGCCGCGGAATGGAATGCTCAGTCCCAATCGTCCCGGGGTTGGTGACGCTGACGGAGGCGCCGATGAAGTCATCGACGGTGGCACGGTTCTCGCGAACCTTTGCGATCAGCTGATCGTAAGCGGTGACGAACTGAGCAAAAGTTTTGGTGTCGATGTCTTTGAGTACTGGCACCATGAGCGTGCGCTGTCCGTCACGGCGGACGATGTCGACGGCGACGCCGAGATTGACGTGTTCATAACTCTTGATCGCAGGAGCTCCACCATCGCTGGCTGGTACAAAACTGGCGTTCATCCTTGGATGCTTGGCGAGGGACTTGATGATGGCCCAGGTGATCAGGTGACCGAAGCTGACCTTGGCTCGACCTTCACGACTCAGTTGGTTGTTGATAATAGACCGGTTGATCTCCAGGGCTTTGGCCGGTATCGCACGCACGCTTGTCGCAGTCGGTACCGTCAATGATTGGTCCATATTTCTGGCAAGCGCCAAGGATGCACCACGAAGTGGACTAGTAGTTGCATCGTCGATAGCGTCAGTTGATTTGGCTGCAGGACTCACCGCAGCCGAGTTTGGCTGGGTGCTGGTGGGGACATCAGGCTTGTTGGGAACGGAGGCGTTCTCGGTGGCGGGAGCTGGCTCGATAGTCGCCGGAGGGGTCGTGGACATCGAGGCGCCATTGGTGGCCACTCGATCGCTGTTGCCGTTGGGGGTAGGCGGCGTCGACCCCTGTGGCTCTTGGCCGTTGGTTGATAACCCAGTGCCGTTCGTCGAGACCTCATTGCTGGTGGCAATAGTATCGGTGGCCGCCGGGTTAGGACTCGCCTGATCATGCGCAGGGAGCCGCCCCTCGGTGGCGATGGCATCGGTTACCGTGCTGTTGGCGAAGCGAGGTTCGATGTTGTGACTCTTGAAGTACTGTTGCCAGCTCTGTGGTACCGAGCTCGGATTGTCTCGGTAATGATCGAGCATCTCTTCGACAAGCCAGTCATTGGGTCCAAAATCGGTTTCAAAAGTATCAGCCACGCCTATTTAGTCTAGTCATCATTGCTGGTCGAGGAAAACTCGATGACGACATGGCCGAGGCGTGTCATGGGTGCTGTGGCGCTACAACGGCGTGCCAGGCATACGTAGGTTGTATTTTGGTGATTGGCTTGTCGCCACGGCCATCTTGCGTGCCGTCATACAGATTGTCACCTGGGTCAAGAATTTTGGCTCAGGGGTCGAAGCTGTAGGGATGGGTAAAGGAAGACCACGTTTCGGGGTGATCGATGGCACAGATACCGTCGACCGGCTCGAAGTCAAACGACAGGATGTCATGCAATTGCGCGAGTATGTACGCTCGACGCTGGCCGGCGAACGTCGTTTTGCCATGCGTTTTCAGTCGATTGCCAACGTCTTTGGGCCACGGGTGGTTGGTTATGAGATGCTGGCGCGCTTCGATGTGCCATCCTTCGTGACGCCTGATCTCGTCTTTCTTGAGGCAGACAGGATTGGTCTCGGGGCCGAATTGGAGGCATTGGCACTGGCCCGTGCGTTCCAGGAGCGTCGTCGTGTCCCGCGTGATTGCTTTATCACCGTGAACGTCAGTCCACACCTCCTGGGGCATCCGATGGTTCGAATGGTTCTCGATCGTGACTTGAGCGGAGTAGTCATTGAGTTGACCGAACATCAGCCAATTGTAGACCCCGAGGCTCTCCGCGACTCACTCACGTGGTTGCGGGCCCGGGGCGCCCTTGTTGCAATGGACGACGCAGGCTCAGGCTATGCCGGACTAGCGATGCTGACCCAAATACGACCTGATATCGTCAAACTTGACCGCCAGCTCGTCAGCGGCATCGACACCGACGAGGTAAAGGCGTTGATGTGTGCCTCTTTTGGAGACTTTGTCGGACGTATCAACGGCTGGCTCCTGGCCGAAGGTGTCGAGACGTCATCCGAGCTGGCAAGGGTGGTGCAGATCGGTGTGCCTCTGGTGCAGGGTTGGGCGATCGGGCGGCCAACGCTGGCGCCCGAACCCATGCGAGCAGATTTGATCCAATGGTTACGCAGTTACGGGAACACTCGACGAGTGCACGTGGATAGCCTCGGGGCGCTGATGGATCCTCTGACCGTGAGGGTCAAGGGAGAGCCTCTCCTGGCGTCCCATGTCGTTACGGTGAACGATAGAGCCCATGACACAAGATGCAACCGTGACGATCCAACGGTTGAGCCACTGGATGCCCCGAGCCAGCAGACCACGATTTGCGTGGTCGACCTCAAAGGCAAAATCTGTTCACTCGCACTCTCTGAGGAGGGACGATCGTGGGCGGTAGCGCCAAGCCTGGTGGTACACCCCGAAGAAGGGATTCGAGAAATCGCGGTCCGTGCGCTCAGTCGTCCCCGTGAGACGCGTTTTGACCCTATCGTCTGTGTCGATAATCGGAGTAGACCCGTCGGTATCATCCGCATGGAGCGGATCATTAACTTTCTGGCTGACATTTTTGCTGATGGCGGATCCATGACCGATGGATCGATTGCGACCGACGCCATCTGATGTGACGTCGCTTTCACGAACCCGTTACGGAGTTTGCCCTGGCGAGAGGTGCTGGGTGAGCGCGGTGATCAGTCGAGCCAGCGTCGCATCCTGAGTCTCAGCTCGTTCGGGCAACACGAAGGTTGCGGTGGATCGATAGATCGGATCGCGTTCGGTGAGGAGTCGCTCGAGGTTAGCGCTCTGAGCCAGGGGTCGGCCCGCTGGGTCACCGATGCGAACGCGACTGGTCTCGGCGGTGACCTCGAGATAGACGACGCAGGACGGAGCGAGGAGCAATCGCGTTGCTGGGTGCATGAGGGCTCCGCCGCCTAGCGCGAGCACTGTTTGGGGTCGGGCTGCCACCCGTGCGATGCACTGGTGTTCGAGCTGACGGAAGCGAGGCTCACCGACCTTACGAAACAGGTCAGCGATGCTCGTGTGGGTCTCGGCCTCGATGAGGAGGTCGCTGTCAAAGAAGGGTATGTCGAGCTGGGCAGCCAGGGCGCTCCCAAGTGTGGACTTGCCTGCACCCATAAACCCGGTGAGTACGATCTGTGGCCAGGTGCGCGTGTCGAATCGGTCGATCATGACCCTTGATGGTAGATCGATCACCCGATACTCGCGCACCCGCGAGATCGCTCGCTCGAAGTAATGCTGATTCGACGGTGTTGACCGTGTCAGCGACAGAGCGCCCATACCCGCAACAGCTCCGCCAACGCTACGTGGCGATTGTGATCGGAGGCGAGCCATCATCCATTGTGGTGCGGTGCCCGCAGGGACGGGGAGAGGTGGGGGTGTGGCTGATCGCGTGTGATCGCTGTGTGCGATCTGCGTTCGTCCTGATGGGCAACAAACCCAAGTGCGATTGTAACTTGATGCGGGTCTTGGACGCTGTGTGTCGGCGGATGTGTCAAGGGACCCGGGGTTGCGGTCTCGTGGGCTCGATCGCGAGGTTCACTGGCTCGTCATTGGCGAGCTTACGTGGAATCGTATGAAGCCGTGTCGACCTTGTCGGTCGGCCTGGATCAAGTGGTGTCGGATGGGGTGGTGTTGGGTTAGTCTTGTGGCGAGCGTGAGAAAGGTTTGCAGTACTAATGACCACATACGATCCTCGGGATTTCATCCCCCACCGTCCGCCGTTTCTTCTTGTCGACCGCATCGACACCATGGAGCCCGGTGTCTCCGGGCAGGGGAGCTTGTCGGTGTCACCTGAACTCGAGATTTTAGCCGGTCACTTCCCGGGCAACCCGGTGCTGCCTGGCGTCTATCAGATCGAGGCCATTGCCCAACTTGGTGCGGCCGTGGTGTTGAGCGATCCCCGGTACGCAGGGACATTGCCGCTGTTCGGGGGCATTGATCGAGCGCGGTTCCGCAGGGTCGTTCGTCCTGGTGATCTGCTGGAACTCTCGATTGAGATGACGAGCCTTTCCGCGCGTGCCGGCAAAGGCCAAGGCACGGCCACCGTCGAAGGAGAGCTCTGTTGTGAGGTCAACCTCTTCTTCATCATCGCACCAGCTGGAGCGTGACGTGCTGCTAGCGACCTGGAATGTCAATTCGTTACGCGCACGCGCCGAGCTGGTGAGCTCCTGGCTCGAGACCCACCAGCCCGATGTCCTGTGCCTTCAGGAGACGAAGGTTCGAGATGAGGACTTTCCCGAGGGGCTCTTTAGCGATCTTGGTTATCAGGTTGCTCATTGGGGGGTTTCGAGTTGGAATGGGGTTGCCCTCGTCACTCGTGAGCCATTGATCGAGCAATCGCTCGGCTTTGGTGGTGATGCCGAGGAGGCTCGGTTCATCACCGGCGAGGTGCACGGCATCCGTGTCTGCTCGGCCTACATCCCAAATGGTCGTGCGCTCGATGATCCGCACTATCTCTACAAGCTGGAGTGGCTCGACCAACTGAGGACGTGGTTGATGGAGGCGATGAACGCAGGCCCAGTGGTGGTGGCTGGGGACTTCAATATCGCCCCGGTCGACGAGGATGTCTGGGATCCGTCGGCGCTTGCTGGTGCCACCCATGTGAGTGAACCGGAGCGCGCGGCGCTCGGTCGCCTTCTCGACCTTGGCTTGTTTGACTGCGGCACGGCGCTCACCACCCAGGAGCCTCGATTTACCTGGTGGGACTACCGCCAGGGTGCCTTTCGCCGTGGGATGGGGATGCGAATCGATCTCGTGCTAGCCTCAGCGTCGTTGCGAGAGCAGCTCGGTTCCTATCACGTCGATCGTGAGACCCGAGCCGCGCCGAAGCCATCTGATCACGCGCCCGTGATCGTGGAGTTTCGCATCGACTGAGTCCATTGAGGTGGTGGACGACCGATCGTGCTCGGTGCCAAAACCAACGAGGGCGCGTGAGTGGAGCCAGCACCGTCGTGCTGTGCTGGCAGGGTGGTCCATGTGATGGCAGATCAACGGTTCATGAAGGCGTCGGTGGCGATGGTTGCGCGGTCATTGATGTCGTAGCACCGATCGTTTACAGCACCGATTACGACCTTGTTCGACTTGGGCGATAGGCGGTGTCGGAAAGGGTCCGAGGGGCTGCGCGAATGACAGCCACAGTGTCGATCAGCCATCGTGTCGATCAGCCACAGTGTCGATCATTTGGACAGGAAAGTCCTGGAATAAAGGCTTCGCTATCAACAGCGAGGTAGTGTCATGAGGCCAACGGTTAGGAAGTCTTGTTGAGCCATTCATTTGGTGAGTTCAGCCATGAGGCGGTCGATGAGCTGTGGCGACTCCATCAGAAGTGGCGTTGTCAGCGTGGTGACGAGCGCGTGCCGGTCGTTTGGGCGCTGACGTGTGAGTCGTCTCAGGTCGGCATCGGAGAGGATCAGATAGGCCGGCAGCTTGCGCTCCTTTGCCACGATGACACGCCAGCGATCGAGTTGGGTTGCCAGTGATGGAGCGCCGCCTGTGGCGATGGAGGCTGGGGTGGTCATGACCTCGCCAAAGGGGAGGTGTGTTAGCATCTCCGACGGTCGCGTGCTCGGCTTTGACCAGCTGATCGTCAGAGAGTCAGTCGCGCGCGTCATGGCAACATAGAGCAGGCGGCGCTCCTCATCGAGTGCCGACGGCGCTAGCCCTCGTCGCGATGGGTAGCTGCGGTCGCCAATGCCGATGAGGTGGACGTGATGCCACTGGAGCCCCTTGGCGCGATGGAACGTCGTGATGGAGACGGCTTCGACGCCTTTGACCTGCAAACCCCTGAGCAGTTCATCGAGTGCCCCATAGTCGGCGGCTGGATCCTGCCGCCGCAACTCGGTGGCCACCTCAAGGAGGAGCCGCTGATTGGTCCGAGATTCCGGGGTGGAGACGATCAGGGCCTCCTCGATCATGTCGCAGATCTCACTGATTGCCAGGCGTTCGGTGCGCGCGGTGCGCATGAGGTCGATCACGGCTGGCGCTGATGCTAGTGGTGTCATGCCGAGGACGCTGTGAGGTATCTCGAGGCGCCCGAACACCTCCTCAACCGTTCTCAGCTGTCGTATCGTCCGCGCCAGCACTGCCATGGAGGCGTAACTAACCCCACGATAGTGCAGCTCCTGGATCTTGTGGGCCGCCATCTCTGCCTCGGCTCGCCCGGTCGCTGCCTCGAGGAGTTGGGGGGATTGCCCCCCTTGGCGTTGGGCTCGTACGTGTAGATCCAGGCCCGGGTCGATGACTGGGTTGGCTGCGTCAACCAGTGAGGCGGTGGATCGGTAGTTGACAGAGAGTGCGACGCGCGTCAATGTCGGAACCCGCTCATGAAGCTGAGCCATGAGCCTCGGATCCGACCCGTTCCAACCATAGATCGATTGATTTGGATCCCCCACCACGGTCAGCCCGCTCAGGTCGCCACCCATCCACCGCTCGACGAAGCGCAGCTGCAGCGGGTTGACGTCTTGGAATTCATCGATATAGACCCATCGAGCTTGAAGACGCAGTGCCTCCCCAACCCCGTCGTTGCGTGCGACCAGCTCGGTCGCGATGCGCACCACATCGGTGAGGTCCATGAGGTGCTCGCGGGCCTTCGCCCGCTCCATCGCCACCATGATGGAAATGAGCTCATCTGGGTCAGCGATACCTACGAGCTCTCGATGTTCGCTGAGATCGGTAGCGTCAAGGCCGTGGGCGCGAAGGCGGTCAATCTCAGCGGTGACTGCTCGACGACGAGATTCTCCCAATTTTTGTTTGGACTCGCCCACCAACACCCAGGGGTCTCCGATCAGGCGAGGCATCGACCTACCGAGCATACCAAGGCCGTCACGCACCAAGCCAAGCGCATGTGAGTGGAACGTCCCGCACGGGGGTGGTGCCCCATCGATAAGGCGATAGAGCCGCCTCGATACCTCCCATGCCGCGGCTCGGGTGAAGCTGATCGCCACCGATCGGGTGCTTTGCACGGTGCGGGTCGCGATCTGATAGGCGATGCGATGGGTCAGGACTCGCGTCTTGCCCGAGCCAGCCGACGCGACGATGAGCAGAGGAGCCGGCGCAACGACGGCCTCACGTTGCTCCCGGCTAAGACCCCTGAGGAGCTCTTCGGCATCCGCCATCGATTAGCGCGACTTGGCGGGCGCCGCGCAGCAGAACCAGGGCTCGCTCATCACCGCCGGATTGGGTGCCTCGACTCGTGGCCGATAGTCCTCGCGGACACGCAGTTCGTTGGCTTCGTAGACCGCGTCGGCGATGTGGCGAAAGGTTTGACCAAAGCTCGCATCGCCAGCGTCGCTCGCGATGCGATAGAGCCGATCCTGGAGTTGGGGTAGGCGAGCATCGCGATAGCGGACCCTATAGCCCATCACGTCGGCGTCGTAGGCCCCAAAGTCGTCGTTGTCGATCGGGAGGAGGGAGTTGGTTGGTGTCAGGAGCTCGATCGAGTACTGGATTGGCTCTACGACCTCGATCACGTCCGACTCGATGACGAAGTCGATGATATCGACAAGGTCATGCATCTCGGCCCACGGATTAAAGGGGACGAAGGTTGGATGCATACCAATGCCATGACTGTAGAGGAGGTCTCTCGCAACGGCCACGTCGGCTGCCTGGTGGCCCTTGTCAAGGTGGGCAAGCACCTCGTCGTTGAGGCTCTCAACGGCGGAGATGACGAAGTTGACGTGGTGCTGACCAAGTTGTGGAAGGAGCTCTCGGTGCCGGAGGATCTCTGAAATCTTTGTCGTGATGTCAAACGTAACCCAGGGCGCCTTCTCTGCCAGCGCTTGCAGGACGGCCAGCGAGTGCCGAGGGGCATTGAGAAAGTCGGGATCACCGAAGCTGATGTGCTGGGCTCCGGCCTCAATCTGGGCGAGGCCATCGGCCACGACTGCCTCTGCGTCATTGATGGCGATTCGTCCGTTCCAGATGGCGGCCACCGGGCAGTGGAGGCAGCGGTGTCGGCAACCAATCGACGTCTCCAAGTAGCCGGTCACGAGGTCGCGGTCATCGATCCTGACACTTCGATACTGCTCAAGTGGCGCTAAGACGGAGCGATCGACTCGATACGGCCGTCGACCAGTAACACGTGGTTTGGCCTCCGAGACTGTGGTCGAGGCCGGCGCTAAGATGGCAGCGATCTCGGCAGGGCTCGCACGATCGAGCCAGATGGCGGTGGGGGGATGGGCAAGCGATTCTTTCAAGACGTTGGCATAGAGCCCCACCACGATCAGGGTGCGCTTGGGCTGACCCACCTCGAGCGCGGCTAACAGATCCTTCGCGACGAGCGCTCCGGTGAGCATGGGAGCCGTGATGACCAGCTGGTCAACCTGGTTGATCGCATCAAGGGCCACGTCAAAGGGTACCTTTGCGAGGTCCAAAACCTGGAGTGACCCCTCAGGCATCTCGGCCGCAAGTTCGGCTCCAAACTGGGGTTGATGGCCAAGCTCATAGGTGGAGACGAAGAGTGCAGACATCCTAAGCAGTCTAGTGGACCGGGTCGATCCGAATCTCGAGCAAGCTCGCTGCTCGGGCGAGCGCTTGCCTCACGCGGCTTTGGCCAGGATCTTGGGCAAAGATGAATCCAAGGTAGCGATCGGTGAACGGCGGTGGGAAAACGTGTGTCCCGTTCGCCACGGTGATCTCGATGCCGACAATCCCACCGACGCTACGTGCGGCATCGAGACCCGTAACCCCGGCGAGGATCCCCTCGCGTGGTGTCGGGATCATGTAGATGCCAACGGTCTCGTGGAGCGGTCTTGCGATGCGGGTGTCACCAAGGGCCCGAGCGAGGATGATGTCTTCGAGACGCTGTCCATCGCCAAAGCGCAGGGCCGCTGAACAACGACCCCCGATGGAGCGTGGGGCGATCTCGAGGATGGTGGCTCGCTCGTTTGCGAGGCGGAGTTCGGCGTGGATCGGCGTATCTTTGAGACCGAGGGCCCGGATGCCGCGTTCGAGGGCGCTGGTGAGTTCACGCCGTTCTCGTTCTGTCAGATGCGCAGGCCCGATATAGGTCGACTCCCAAAAGTAAGGTCCAGTACCTATGTCGGGTTTGGCAAAGATCATGAGGATCTCGAGTTGATCACCATGGACGATGCCCTCGATTGCAAACTCTGGTCCCTCGATATAGCGTTCCAGCAGTACTGGTGCCGACGGGTCTTGGACACGACTGAGCTGGTCGAGGGCCTGATGAAGATCATTGTGATGGGCACGGATGACGCCTCTCGAAGCGGTCTCATGGGTCGGCTTGATGATGAAATCGTCACCAACGGAGTCGACGAGGGTCTCGAACTCCTTCCGGGTTTGTGACTTGAGGGCAGCGATCGTAGTGACGACAAACGGGGGCTGATTGACCTCTGCTAGCGCGAGTGCTTCGCGTAACGTGGCCTTGTCGATGGCGCGTTCAACCATGGCGGATCGCTCGCTTGTGAGACCGAGTGCGTCGCTGAGTCGGGCTGCCAACCGAGTGGAGACCTCGTCGACGCCGAGAACGATCGAGGGAGCACGGGTAAAGAGGAGTTCCTCGATCCGAGCGAGTTCGTCGGGTTTTGGATGCATGCTCTCGACCGCGATGTTTTGGTCTCCAAGGGGTAATTTGGCGTCGGTGACGACCGTGAGCTGTTGGGAGGATCGCTGAGCGGCCTGTAGGAAGGCATCCGCCCGGTAACTCTCAGCCGGGACGACGAGGACGATGTGTTCCATGTGTCTAGAATGGTACCATGAGCAATGCACGTTGGCGTGCTGGCACCAGGTGACTTGGTCGATCGAACGGTCGATGGTGAGTTAGCTTGGGTGCCTCCAAGGGGCAACACCAAGTTGTCTGCTTGACAGGATATCACTTCATCGAAGTGAGGAACGGGAGCCATGAGCGATTTTCGAGTAACCGATGCAGCGGTTGAGGTGGTCTTAGAGGCGTTGGCTGACGAGGGTTCGCCAGATACGCTCGCGCTTTGGGTCGAGGTGGCGGGTAATGATGGAACATCATTCCTCTACGATGTCTATTTCCAAGAGCTTGCCCAGGTAGCACCAGGAGATTTGCAGTCGCGTTTTGGGGACCTTAACGTGGTGGTACCCCAAGCATCTGTTGAACGGCTTACCGGCGCGACGCTGGAGGTGGGTGATGACGGTGAACTAGCGATTGTGAACCCCAACACTCCAACGCCAGAGGCGAGTGATCTGCCCGACCTCGGTCCTGAGGCGCTCGCGAATGACTTGGCGTTGCGGGTGAACGCCATTCTCGCAGAGCAGGTCAATCCGGCCATTGCCGCACACGGCGGTTATGCGGAGCTCGCGGGCGTCGTGGACAGCCGAGCCTACGTACTGATGGGCGGGGGCTGTCAAGGTTGTGGATTGGCGGCGATGACGCTTTCCCAGGGCATCGCAACCGCTATTCAAGATGCCGTTCCTGAGATCGTCGAGGTCGTCGACGTGACCAACCACGCTGCCGGCAATAACCCGTATTATCAGCCGGCTAAGAAGTAACGTTGTCGACTGTCAGATCGCTGGCTTGACCGTCTGATCGGACGGGGGTCGGGGGTAACGGTTGGTCGGTCGCTCAGAATACTGCATAACCGAGCGCATCGCCGCCGAAGGTCCGCATTGCCCGAGTGCTAGTCCTCTCCATTCTGCAGGGTGCTCGATCCCACAGAGCGCTCGATCTCCACAAGGCGCTCGATCCCGTAGAGAGTGCCTTCGATCGGTCGTTGTTGGATCGTGGATGCTCGATCATGGGTCTTTGTCCGCATCTGCGATGGTCTCCCATGGTGGGCCTGGTTGCTATGGGACCAAGCTTGTATGGATCAGTTGCGTAGGTAAATGAGTCGATCACGACCGACTTGATGGCGGCGAATGTGGTGTGACGGGTCTTTTGTGCCCAGTGGTCACGGTTCGCTGAGTCAGAGATGACATGGCCACTCGGCCGAATCGCCACCGGCTGGCCCAGATCATGGGCTGATTGCCGGACGCATCTGGTCTTGTGGCAGGGGAGGCGGTTGCGGTTATGGGTAGGTAGTGATCGAGCTGACCAATGAAAATGCCGATGGGCCATTCGATCGATGATCGAATGGCCCATCGGCAATAGTTAGCATCGGTCCCAGAGGGCATAGCCCCTCTATGGAGACTTAGGCCTTGACGAGCTCGATTTCGAGGTTGATGGTGACTTTGTCACCAACGACCACGCCACCACCGTCGACGGCGGCATTCCACTCGATTCCGAACTCCTTGCGCGAAAGCTCACCGGTGGCACTAAAGCCAGTGCGGACACCGCCGTAAGGGTCGGCTTGGGTCCCGTTGAATTCGAGGTCGAGTTCGATAGGCTTGGTGATCCCTCGAATGGTGAGGTCTCCAACGAGTTTCCAATCGTCGCCGTTTGGTCGGATCGCCGTGGAGACAAATTCGATCGTTGGGTACTTGTCTGCTTCGAAAAAGTCAGCGCTGCGCAGGTGATTGTCACGTGCTTCATCACGGGTGGTGATCGACCCTACCTCGATGGAGGCGGTGACCGAGCTCTTGGTCACGTCATCATCGATGTTGGTGGTAGCCGTGAACTTCTCGAAGTGCCCACGCACCTTCGAGACCATAAGGTGGCGAACCGTGAACTCGACGCTCGAGTGAGCGGGATCCAGATTCCATGCTCCGGGGGTGATTCCGAGATCTTTCGCTGACGTTGTTGCCATGTCTTGTTCCTTTCATAAGTTGGTTAGAATAAAACAAAGTATAAACGAAATAATTGCGGGTGCAACCAAATATGAGAGAATGTGGTAATTCATCGGTCAAAACGTCGGCGCTTGGCGCCTTTCGGTCGATCTTGGCTGCGCACGCCCGGTTGCTTTGGCAGCTGGATCTTGAATTGAACGAACGCCATGGCCTCAGCTTTGCGGACTTTGAGGTACTGCTCCATCTTGACGCTACTCAAGGTGGTGAGCTGCGCCTATCCGAGCTAGCCCAACTTGCGCTGTTATCTCGCAGCGCCCTTTCTCGGCGAGTCGATTCACTGGTTTTGATGGGTTGGGTCGCCCGGCGAAGTTGTCCAACCGATCGACGTGGCACCTTCGCGGTGCTGACGGAGGCGGGTCGGGACAAGCTGGGGGAGGCGCTATCGACCCATGATCGAGTGCTTACCCGCATGCTGACGGATCGCCTCGGTGACGATGAACTGATGAGTCTCCAGGTCGCACTCGACGAGGTTACCAACAGCGAGGCATAGGCCTTGGCGCGAGGGATCACCCCTGGCGTTTGAGTCCTGTGTAGTATGGGCGAGAAGCAAGGGTGACAGGTCCAGGATTTCACGTTGATCCAGCGGAGATGGCGCGATCTGATAATGAGCCTTCTTTGTTGGTCAGCAAGTACGTGCGTGATGGTTGTTGTCATGTGGCGCCTATTATTGGATAGTCCGGCATTGCAAGGCTCGATAGTCGAGTCAACACCGTTCAACTGTTGAGACAAGCCGGGAGTCGATCGGGGCTAGTTTTGCCCATCATCCCTTGCGCGGTGGCCGCGCACCTGTCTGGTATGTCACCGCCAAGGCGATGTTGAGCCCAGGTCGCGTGGGCGCTCAGCTCGCCAATGGTAGGGATCTTGCCAGCAGGTGCTCCGATTTGGCTGACCTACCACTATCGGTGTTGATGATCGAGTTCACCAACGAGTCCGACATTGGCTCGCAGCGGAGCTCATGTATGCGATGAGCGACCATCATGGTTCCATTATTGTCGTTGAGCCATCGCCGGACGAGACTCAGGGGATGGGGGCGGTGAAGGCGTGTTCAAAGGTGCGAAGGAGCGCTGGTGCAATCCCGAGTTGCTCCAGGTAGGCGTGAACCGATCCAAATGACGCCTTGAGGTGGTCTAGGGTTGCCCTGGCGGTTTGAGGAGTCGAGCGCAGAACGGCCGCTGGCAACGCGCTCCAGTTGACGGGGTCAACGTCGGGATCGTTCGCTGCCAGCACGCGTTGGAGAGCGAGTTCGGTGAGCGAATAGTCCTTGGCGATGAGATCGTCGGGCACCCCAGCGACCGCGAGTATGAGCATCGCGACGATGCCGGTTCTATCCTTGCCAGCCGCACAGTGGAACAGGAGGGGCCAGCGATCTGGGTCGAGGATGGTGGTTACGGCGTTGGCGAGCGATGCCGGTTGGCTGTCAAGGATCGCCGCATAGACCTGTGGGAGATAGTCCGGATCGTTGCGGTTGAGTCCTGAGTCGATCGAGACATCGAGTAGCGGGAAATGAAGTAGCTCGACGCCACCAACGTCGTCAAGGAATCCTTGGCTGCGTCGCTCTTCATCTGAACGGAGGTCGATGATGGTGGTGAGCTTGAGTTGATCAAAGAGCGTGTGTTGTGCCTCTTGGTTGAGGCGGAAGAAGGCCTCGGATCGAAAGAGGAGGCCATGACGAGTGACACGCATGTCGGTCGTCGGATAACCTCCGAGTTCTCGAAGGTTATAGAGACCCTGATAGTCAATGAACTGATCTGGTTGTGTACCCATTCACTTCATGCTAGGGGCCGACCCCCCAACCATGTGGGGAGTCGGCCATGTTGAGAACAGGAGTGCTTACGTTCTTGGCTCTACCAGCCGGCAGCAGTTGCGGAGGAGTTGTAGCTGGCTATGCCGCCAGTTGTGCTATCCAACGAGCAACCAGGATTACCCGAGCCACTGTAATAGTACGTCCCGGCACCCGTTCCTGTGGCCACATCGGCGATGCCAAAGTAGGTTCCTGACGCGGCTTTTTCCCCGAGGCACACGTAAGCCGGAGTAGAACCGCTGGTGCTGGTTGCTACGGTGATCGCGGCGGCGCTGTTCGTGGTACTTGTGAGCTGTGCGGTATAGGCAGGATCGAGTTTGATGAGGGCGGTACTATTTGCGTAGGCTTGCGTATTGGTATAGGCGACCGACTCAGAGGTCAAGAGGTTGCGCAGGTCACTCTCCACAGCCTTGTTTTGCGCGGATGTCCGGGCGCCCAGAAAGGTTGGGATCGCGATCGCCGCGAGAATGCCCATGATCAAGATCACGACCATTAACTCGATGAGCGTAAACCCGGACTCATCACTCTTTGTCAACTTACGATAGATCTGAGACATCCTTTTCTCCTTTGATGGTTCTTGCGTCTCCGTGTACCGGTGTTCCGGTACTCACACTGCTTCGGCGTCGTTTGCGCGAAAACTTGAGTGAAATTAGCACAAAGAGTGAAATTACGGCACTACACCTCTCGATTACCTGGCCTATGCGACGGTGACGTGAGGTTCGGCGACTCAACCCGACTGCTCTTTGATCCGACAACTTGAACTATGGGTGTCGTGATCGGTATTGTCGTTGGGCTGGTTGGCGGATCGGCGATGACGGCATTATCGTTTCGCATCCAACACGACATGCCGTTGGTCATGGATCGTTCACGTTGCCCATCCTGTGGGCATCTGATTCGAGCCTATGACAACGTACCGATCCTTGCCTACCTGTGGCTTCGTGGCCACTGCCGCGACTGCAAGGTGGCGATCCCCATCCGCTATCCACTCATCGAGATCGCCGGCGCGATCATCGGGGTCGTCGCTGCTCGTTGCCCAGTCGATGCCATTGCGCAGGTGGGTTGTGGTTTTGCACTGTTGGTGGGCCTTGGGGCGGCGCTCATTGACTTAGAGACCTACCGTATCCCCAACCGATTGACCTATCCGAGCGCGTTGATCCTCGTCGTACTTGGGCTAGTCAATGGGTTCTCAACTGGTCAATGGCACGTCGTTGCTACGACGTTCGGTCTTGCCTTGGTCGTCTTGGTTTTCTTTGTGCTCTTGCGGATCGTCTCACGAGGAGGCATGGGACTTGGGGATGCCAAGCTCGCAGTCGTCTTGACGCTGGGGCTGGCACCGCTTGGTCTGGCGATCGTAGCAGTCGCGGTGCTCGTGAGTTTCTTAATAGGTTCGATCATCGGAGTCGGCCTCATTTTTGCCCGACGCGCCAGCTTGCGTGCCAAGCTGCCGTTTGGCCCATTTCTGGCGGTTGGCTTCCTAATCACCGCTCTGGGTACTGGTATTTATCACTGAAAGCGCTAGGAGCTATCAACTTTTCGTTAGATGGCGCCGATAGACATCCAGGAGTTCAGCGAGGATTCAAGGATGGAAAGACTCATAGTCGTCGAGATTGGAGCATTCTCCATCAAGGCATGCGAGATCGAGGTTGGTCGGCGACCACGGCCACCGCTTTGGCTCGCCCATCGGGTTTTGCCAGATGGAGCCCACGAAAATCCAGACAAAGTTGTAGAGACGCTCCGTGGGCTGCTCAAAGATGTGGGAACCCGTACCCGCAAGAGCAGGCTTGTCATCACCGATCCGGATCTCGTCGTGCGCAGCCTTACGGTGCCGAGCTCTGAAAAGCGCGAGCTTGAGATGACCTTTGGCTTCGCGATGACGGAGGTATTGCCGCTGCCGCTCGACGAGCTCGTGGTTGACTACGAGACGCGCGGCAAGGACCGGTCGCCCAACCCTAATGTGGTGATGGCCGGAGCCCCCAAGGCGTTGGTCTCACGGGCGATCGAGATCGCTGAGCGCAGTGGCCTGCGCGTCGATTGGGTCGACGTTGGACCGTTGGCAGCGGCGCGAGCGGTGAGCGAGCTGCAGGGATTGCACGGTGATGGTTACTACCTCGTGGTCGTAGGTGCAACCACAACCACGATCGAGGTGGTCGTCGATGATCAGCCTCAGCTGGTTCGTTCCATCAACATGGGTGGGGATCTCATAACCCGCGAAATCGCCAGCCGCTTGGAGGTAACCTACGAGCACGCCGAAGGACTCAAGCGTGCTAGTGCGAGGACTCAAGGCACACAACGACCCATGAGCCAGGTAGCCCGCCCACCCGTGGCGGATCTGGCGACTGCGGACGAGATCGTGGCTGATGGCGTGCGATCGATCGTTCGTGAGGTCGCGTCGTCGATCGATTACTTCGCCATTCAACGGGGTTACACCGAGATCGATCGACTCGTGCTTGTTGGCGGATCCTCCGCAGTTGACCTTCTTGGCACCGAACTCGGTAAAAAGCTGGGTCTGCGTATCGAGCGCCCAGGGCCGCGCCAGGTGTTGCGACTCATCGAGGCTGACGCCTTCGTGGAGGAGACATCGAGCAACTGGGTGGAGATCACCGGCGCTGCCTTGCGAGCGGGCGCAAAGAGCAAGGATGTCAAGTACGCGAACCTGTTGCCGGCACGGGTGCGCGTGCGCCGACTACGACGTCAGCAGCTCGCGGTGGCGAGCCTGCTCGGGATTGTGGTTGCGGGAGCCGCGGGTCTCGTCACGGTCCAACGGCTCGATCAATTGCATCAGGTTGAGGCCACCCAGACCCAGACGGCCGCACAGCTGCAGGTGGTGGCCAATGAGATGGCACGATATGCCAGCTATGGAACGCTCGCCCAGGGGGTCACAGCTGCGCGGGCACCCTTGATGGCGGAGCTCAAGTCTTCGATTGACTTTCCGCAGTTGCTAACCCAGATCGCCGCAGCGACGCCGTCGGACTCATGGTTTACGACCCTCAGCATCCAGGCGCCAACCACGCAGACGGGTCTTGGTGTGACGTTTGCATTGGAGGGATGTTCGCAGTTGGCGCCAGCGCACTGGCTTACGTCGATGGGTCACCTTGGGTTCTTGCACGATCTGTGGGTCTCCTCGTCCACGCTGGCGCCCCCATCGTCGACGACGGGGTCCTCGTGCGCCGTCGGTGTTCCCAAAGGTGACGGGGTCGAAGCAGGTCAAACGACCTATCAGGGTTCAGCGGTGATCGCTGATGTGTTTGGCCAGTATCGCAGTGCGTCATACCTTCATCAGTTAGGGGTGCAACCGTGAGGGGTGCTAGGTCAATGAAGAGATTTCGCTCATCGACGAGTACATCGGCTAAGGGGTCGCCAGCGAGTGGTGTCCGTGCGAGGTCCAAGCGCCCGATCGTAGCGATGGTGATCGTCGGTGTCGTGGTCGTTCTGGTTGGCACTGGTTGGTATTTTGGCATCTACGCACCGGTTAGCCAGCACATCGCCACCACCCAAAGCCAAGTGAATGTGGAACAGACCCAGATGGCTGCCGACCGGGCGCAACTCGCCCAACTTATCCAGGACAAGCGAGATGCTCCCCATCTCAGGGCCGAACTGAGCGCACTGACCAAGGCGTTGCCGGTGACGTTCTCGCTTGCGGACTTCATTGACCAGGCAGACGCCGCGGCAGCCGGGGCCGGCGTGCCCCTGCTCCAGATCACGCCCGCGCAACCGGGAGCGTTAGCCACTACCACAACGGGTGGCACCTCCACCGTTGCTGGCGTGAGCGCGATCACCTTCTCAGCCGAGGCCAGCGGGACCTTTGTGGCGCTCATGCACTTTCTCCATGCACTCGATCACCTGCAGGAGTTAGTCAATGTCGGAACCGTTCAGTTATCGGCGTTGGCTACGGGTGGCACGAACCCCAAGATCAATCTGTCGTTTACCGGTACGGTCTACTACCGCAGTTAGGGGAGCAACGATGACCAGTTTAGAGATTGCAGCACTTGTCGAGGACTCCGAACAGAACCGGTCGGCTGAGGCCGACCCAGAACCCGAGCATGGCGCTCGCCGACTCACTGCCAAGACGCTGGTGCTGATTGCACTGATCATCTTGGTGCTTGCCGCCGGTGGCTACTATCTGTTTGCTCGGGGAGCGTCTCAGGCGACGCAGTCGCTAACGCCTGCGGTACCGGCCGCAGCCTCGGGATCATCTCATGCATTAGCGCCGGGATCGAGCGTGGATGCAGGCCACGCCCGTCAGACGGTGAGCCCGGTCCCTGTCTCAGAGTACTTCTCGGTCAAGAATCCGTTTGCACCAATGATCACATCCCAAGCCAACGCAGCGTCGACGCCAAGTGGTGTTGGCTAGGACTGTGGGGTTAGGGCTGAGTGGAGTGGCCATCGGCTAATCTCTAGCCATGCTTAGGTATCTCACCGCCGGTGAATCTCATGGCCGCTCGTTGGTTGTCATCGTTGAAGGCCTACCAGCTGGGCTGGCGGTAACCTCCGATCAACTCGGAATGGAGTTGGCCCGACGCCGGCTGGGGTACGGGCGTGGACCTCGTATGCGTTTTGAAGCCGACGAGCTGGTGCTGACCGCCGGGATCCGACACGGCCGAACGCTTGGATCTCCAGTGGCCATCGAGATCAAGAACTCCGAGTGGGAGCGCAAATGGACTGAGGAGATGTCTCCGAATCCCGGCTATCCCTCGAAGAAGTTGACCAAACCACGTCCTGGGCATGCGGACCTCGCCGGCATGCTCAAGTACGGCTTCGACGATGCCCGTGACGTGCTTGAGCGGGCCTCGGCGCGAGAGACCGCCGCAAGAGTGGTTGCCGGTGCGCTCGCAAAGCTGTTGCTCGCGCATCTTGAGATCGCGGTTCTCTCCCACGTGGTCCAGATCGGCGATGTGAAGACCGCTCGGACGACGATCCCTTTCCCTGAGGATCTGCCCCGCATCGACGCCTCCGAGGTGCGCTGTCTCGACCCGGAAGTCGAAGCTCTCATGATCGCTGAGATCAAGGCCGCCGCGAAGGTTGGGGATTCTCTGGGTGGTTCGGTCGAGGTGGTGGCCCATGGCGTGCCAGTGGGGCTTGGGAGTCATGTCCATTGGGATCGCAAGCTCGATAGCCAACTCGCCGGCGCGTTGATGTCGATCCAAGCGGTGAAAGCGGTGAGTATCGGAGCTGGGATTGAGGTGGCCAGGCGTCATGGTTCGACTGCTCATGACGCGATTCAATTCGACCCCACAACGGGTCAATACCGGCGGCCCACGTGGCTATCAGGAGGCATCGAGGGAGGGATCTCCAATGGAGCTCCAGTCGTTGCCGAGGTCTGGATGAAGCCGCTAGCGACCTTGAACCGTCCGGTGCTTGAGACGGTAGACATGGCGACCAAGGAGTCAGCCCTCTCGTTCAAGGAGCGCACCGATGTCGTGGCGGTCCCGGCGATGGGGGTGGTCGCCGAGGCGATGACGGCGCTCGTCATCGCCAACGAGGCCACCAGGAAGTTTGGCGGTGACTCGGTGGCGGAGTTCACCCGCAACTGGCGGGCGTACCGAGATAACCTCTCGGCGACCCCGTCGGCGGTCATGGATGATCGACCATTGTCCGAGGGTGAGCCGGTTCGGGTGAACGACACGAGCCATGACTGAAGTATCGGTGCTTTCGCAGCTGATCGATGCGGCCACGAGCGGTGGGGAGCAAGCACCCATGGTGCGCTACGAGTTGTCCATCGATGGATTGGCGATCCCTACGATTGTTGGCATCAATGCCTTCAGCGAGCTTGGAGCGCTCATCCCCACGCATTGGTCTCGTGTGGTACTCGTCACCCAAAGTGCCATACCTGGGCGTTTTACGGCGCCCCCTGGCGCCCCCTGGGTGGTCATCCCCGCAGGGGAGGCTGCAAAGCGCGCATCGGTGGCTGAACGTCTTGCCGAACGCTTGGTCGATCTTGGCCTTGGACGCAGCGGTGGATTGATCGCCGTCGGTGGTGGTGTCGTCACCGACCTCGTTGGCTATGTGGCGTCGACGTTTATGCGAGGTATTGAGTACCTCAACGTGCCAACGACGTTGTTAGGGATGGTCGACGCCGCCATTGGTGGTAAGACTGGGGTCAATCTGACAAGGGGCAAGAACCTTGTCGGCTCCTTTTTGCAGCCGACCGGCCTTCTTTGTGATCTTGGCTACTTGGCGACGCTTCCGCGTCGCGAGTGGTTGAGTGGAGCAGGGGAGCTGGCCAAGTACAGCTTTCTTACCGATGAGGCTATCGCCGGCCGCCCCTTGGCTGATCAAATAATCGCCGCTCAACAGCTCAAAGAGGCCTATGTCGCTAGCGATACCCGGGAATCGGGTCGACGGAGTCTGCTCAACTACGGACATACACTTGGCCATGCGATCGAGGGTGTCTTCCTCGGCCAGGGCGATGATGGAGCGATCTCACATGGTGAGGCGGTCGCCGTCGGGCTGATGTTTGCGGCATTGCTCGCCGAGCATATGGGCCGGATCGATCAGGCACGTGTTCAGTATCATCGTGATGTTCTTTCCGCCTACGAGCTCGACTGGAGACTCCCCTATGGATTGGGAGTGGATGCTTTGGTTCACTACATGCGAGCTGATAAGAAGAACCAAGGTGATCTGAGTTTTGTCCTTGATGGGGTGAACGGACTTGAGCTGGTGCATGGCGTGGACGCGGTACTCGTTCGGCGCCTGCTCAAGGATTATCCGCGAAGGGAGTATGTCGTTGAGCGAACCTGATGGATCGTTGTCTCTAGGTGAACCACAAGCGCGGAGTCGCTCCATCGTTGTAGCACATGGGCCTAATCTGAACCTGCTGGGCCAGCGTCAACCCGCGATCTACGGCCACGCGACGCTCGATGATCTCGTCACGCTGGCACGAGCCAGGGCCGAGGGATATGGTTATGAGCTCACTAGTTATCAGAGCAACAGTGAAGCCGATCTTGTTGGGTTGATTCACGGGCTCGGGCCCGCTTGTCGTGTTCTTATTCTCAATGCCGGGGCCTTGACACATTACTCTTGGGCAATCGCTGATGCGATTGCGTCAAAGAACATTCCAACCATTGAGCTTCACATCACCAATCCAGCTGCGCGGGAGAGCTTTCGCACGATATCGGTGCTCGCCCAGGTTACGAGTGGCTCGATAGCGGGTTTTGGCTCCATTGGTTATGCGTTGGCCGTTGATGCGGCCGTACTGCTCGATGCCAAAGCAGGTGCGAGCCACGGCTGAGGATTCGCTGGGATGTGTGCAATGGGCCTCTCTTTTGCGTGTGCCTCAGGCTAGGCTCACCGTGGAGACTTAGATGATCTCAGGTTGTTGTGCCCGTTCGTCCTTTGCAGAGGGTTGACTCGTCGGGGTTTGGTATGTCATGGTGGTCCCGCCCGGTTGTTGGATTGTGTCGTCTTTGACGCTGGTGGTTGTCTTTGACAGTGGTGTTCGTGGTTGGTGCTAGTTCTTCATCGTGGTTACGCGCCGTAGTCGACCCTCACGTGTCGAGCCTTCATCGTCGGTCTTGCCGGTCCCTACTAGGTCGAAGGATCGATGCCAACTCGTTGTTGGTCGACGGTTGTGACAGACAAGCGGGGATGGTTGAGAGAATGGAGTATGGCGAGCGTAGACAGCCACGGCGAGGGTGCTATCGGGTGCGGCCGGACCTCGCTGCATTGGTGCTGCATCGATTCGTAGCAGTGACTTCGCCATCGGATGTGTTGGCAATGGTGGTTGTTGGCCTCTGATTCATCGTTGATGAGAGCGCCGTGAGCGAGCTGGTAGATAAAGGAGAGTAGTGTCGTCAAGACCACGCAACAGAGCAGATTATACGTTACCGGAGGAGACGCCAAAGAGGAGACAGCGCCGCCTGCTGTGGGTGGTTGGAGTGGTGGTGGTAGCCGTCGCAGTGGAGCTCCTGATTGTGTATCCGAACAAGATCACCAAGGTGCAGCAGCAGGCTGACTTTAAGTCGTTTGTTGTGTCCATGCGAAGCGACGTGCTTGGGTGCCAGGTGGCACTCCAAGATGGCTATCACGCCCTCGCTCGGGTGCATGCCGGAGACACGAGTCAGCTCAGCGTTGCGAATACGATTCTCCAACAAGATGAGGCCTACTGTACGCTTGCCGTCAACTCAGATCTGTACAACTTGGCGACGCTTTCACCACCGAATGATCTCAACCAGTTCAACCTCACGCCGGTAGCTCATAACCTCTATGCCTGGGCCTACCCAGGCGCTGCTGGCATTCTGGCTGACTCCGAGACCTTGCTGACGCATCCGACCAACCAGGGAGCGATCAAGAATCTAGAAACCCGGATTCACAACATGGACCTGTTGCTCAACTCGGTGAATAACGACCTTGCGAAGGTCTCCGCACAGCTCGATCTCTCGCCTCAGAAGGTGAATTTGAGCCCGCTGACGGACATGCCATCGTTTGTCAGAGCGCAGCTTTCGTCGTAGGTCGATACTGGCTTGCAACTGAAGCCAGCACGCCATTCAGGAACTTCGGTGAGTCCTCGGTGGAGAGTAGGTCCCCGAGGCGGAGTGCCTCGGCGATGATGACCGAGGTCGGGAGTTCGCTCTTGAATCGTAGCTCCCACACACCCAGCATTAAGATCGATCGATCAACCGGGTTGAGTCGGCTGATCGTCCAGTCGTAGAGGTGCTCGCTGATCGTGGCGTCGATAACGCTTCGCTGGTCATCGATGGCCGCGATCCGTTCGGTGACGAACGCGGGGTAGGAGCGTGCCTTGTCGCCGAGCACCGCCATGGGGCTGATCTGGCGCAAGAGCGACTCGTAGATAATGGCCACCACCTGCTCCCGGAGGACTCGAGAGTGCTCGATGGCATCCTGATGGGAATGGTGCTGAGTCATGATTTAGGCACGAGTGAGATAGTCGCCACTGCGGGTGTCGACCTTGATGCGGTCCCCCTGGTTCACGAAGAGGGGAACCTGGAGCACGTGCCCGGTCTCGAGTGTGGCTGGCTTGCGCGCACCCGAGACACGATCGCCTTGGAGACCTGGTTCCGTTTCGGTGATGGTGAGCTCGACGGCGGCCGGAAGTTCGACGCCAACGATGGCTCCCTCGTAGGTCGAGATAGTGGCAGTGGCGTTCTCAATCAGGAAGTTCTTGGCGTTGCCAAGCGCTGCCTCGGGTACGTTGAGCTGTTCATAGGTTTGTGAATCCATAAAGATGTAGTCCACACCATCGTTGTAGAGGTACTGCATCTCACGCTTGTCGATGATGGCCTGCTCGATCTTCTCATCGGCACGATAGGTTCGGTCGATGACCGCTCCGGTGCGCAGGTTCTTGAGCTTGGTGCGCACGAAGGCTCCGCCTTTGCCAGGCTTGACATGCTGGAATTCGATCACCGTGAAGAGACCGTCGGAGATCTCCAGCGTCATACCGTTCTTCAGGTCGTTGGTCGTGGTCGAGACCGACATCGCTTGCTCCTCGTCTTGCGCTCTGCGCTTTGGCTGCGTTCTATGGATTTGTCGAATGTTGACGTCCGCGCCTTCGGTCTGGACCCTGTTGCTCTGGACCCTTTGGGTTCTCCGGACCTGTTGGGTTTGAGCTGGTTAGGTATAGGCCTTGGGTGCGACTCGTCAGATACATCCACTCTACCCGTTCAATGACCACTTCCCCCGAGGCTGATGCCGAATGATGAGCGCGTCAACGGTGTCGGAGCAGATGTGGTGGTGAGGTAGAGGTCTTCGAGTCGGATGCCAAAGTCGCCAGCGAAGTACAGTCCTGGCTCGACGGTGAGACACATCGATGGCTCGACGTGGACATCGAAGGCGTTGGCGGTAAACGGTTGCTCGTGAATCTCAAGCCCAACGCCATGGCCGATCCCATGGAGTAGGTACTCTTCAACCCCATGCTCGCGCAACGAGGCTCGCGCAGCCTCTTCGACGGCGTGGACGTTGTGACCCGGGTGCAGTTGAGCCACGCCGGCGGCCTTGGCGGCTGTGACCTGTTCGTAAGCTTCGCGGTAGGCATCCGGCGGCTCTCCAAGATAGAACGATCTGGTCGAGTCTGAGCAGTATCCGTTCACCATGGCCCCAAAGTCGACGACGACGGGGGTGGGAGCCACGATGGGTTGGCGTGTCGGGCGGGCGTGAGGCAGCGAGGTACGCGCTCCCGATGCAACGATCGTCGGAAAGGAGACGCCTTCTCCACCATAGTGGCGTACGTAGTACTCGAACCAGCCGGCAAGCGCCAGCTCGGTTGGCTGATCACCAAGATGAGCAAGAGTCGCTTCGATTGCGAGGTCGGCGACGCGGGAAGCCTCAGCAATGGCCGCGATCTCAGTGGGATCCTTGTGTGCTCGCATGGTCGCGAGTTGGCCCGCGACATCGACGAGCTCGTGGCCAGCCTCTCTCAGCGCGAGATAGTTGGTGAGAGAGAGGGAGCTCATGTCGACGGCGACGACCCTTGACGGGGTTTGGGGGCCGAGGATGCCTTTCGGGCCAAGGATTGGGTCACATGCCACAGCGAGGGCGACCCCGTGTTGGGCAGCTTGCTGTGTGGCTTGCTCCAGGTAACGCCCATCTGTACACAGATACGCTGCGGGCTCCCTCGCCGGATCGATGAGCAAGGTTCCGTTGGAGCCTCGGAATCCGCAGAGGTATTGAACTAGCGCAAAATGGTCGCTGAACAGGATATCTGCATGGACTTGGTCAAGAAGGTTGGCCAGTGCGAGGAGTCGGCGCTCGCCGAAGGCGCCCTCAGGCTCGTCTGGGGTTTCACTGTGAATCAGCCCAGAATCTGAGGTTTGCGTATGCAAATAATTCAACTCGTTTGTCATTTAGCGTCTCCCCGTGTGCTAGATTGGTCGATGTACGAAAAGACTCTACAGGGGTTGGCATTGCTCACAGGGCGCGCCGCTTCGGTAGAGAGTTGGTGTGTGCTAAGTAGTGTGTGCTAAGTGGTGTGTCGACAAGGGTTGCGTGTGGTGAGTCACAGTGAAGATGAGGCGTAAATGAGAACCTTGGCGTTGTCTGAGGGAAGTTGGGATTGGACGAAGACGGTCAAGGGCTACGTCGGCCTCACGAAGCCGCGCATCATTGAGCTATTGCTGATCACCACGGTTCCAGCGATGGTGGTAGCCAAACATGGGCTCCCGTCGCTGTTATCTATCGTCATCACCGTCGCCGGCGGAACCCTGGCGGCCGGCGGCGCAAACGCCGTCAACATGTGGTATGACCGAGACATCGATGCGCTCATGAAGCGCACCAAGAATCGTCCGCTCGTTACCGGTGCGGTCTCTCCAACAGGAGCGCTCATTTTTGCTATCGCGCTCGAGGTCATCGCGTTCGCGATGCTCTCATGGGGTGATAACGTGCTATCGGCCTCGCTCGCGCTGGCTGCTGCGTTGTTCTACGTTTTTATTTACACGATGTGGCTGAAGCGTTCGACGTCTCAAAACATCGTGATCGGCGGAGCCGCTGGGGCGGTGCCCGTGCTGGTGGGCTGGGCTGCAGTGACCGATTCGCTTTCGCTCGCTGCCTGGCTGATGTTTCTCGTCATCTTCATCTGGACTCCACCGCATTTCTGGGGGCTTGCGTTTCGGTACTCCGACGACTACTCGGCCGCCGGTGTTCCCATGCTTCCGTCGGTCGCCACCCGAAAGCGTTCGGCGCGCGACATTCTCATCTACACCTTCGTCCTCGCGGCGACTACCGGGGCACTTGGGTTCGCGGCCCACCTGGGTTGGGTGTATGCGGTAGCGGCAATCGCATTGAATGCTGGCTTCATCGGTTACGCCATCAAGCTCTATCGCAATCTCACACCCAAGGTAGCCATGCGGGTCTTTTCCTATTCGATCACGTATCTGTCGTTGCTGTTCATCGGCATGGCCGTCGATGTGGCGGTTCGAGGTCACTGATGGCTGTGCATGAGCCCATCGAACGACCTCGGGTCTCACGCCTCGGTCCTCGGGTTTGGATTTTTCTGATCGCGGTGACGGTGATCATCGTGATCGCGTATGCCATCTACATGGCCTCGCTCTCGGATACCAACACCTCGACGGCCTCAGCCTCGTTGGGTTCGCTGTCCCAAGTTCAGTCGGGCAAGTCTCCACTGGTGGGCAAGACGGTGCCAAACTTCTCGCTGCCAGAGCTTGCCGTCGACGGCAAGGCAGCGACTGGTTCGGTCTCGCCGACGGATTTTGTTGGCCACCCGTTGGTGATCAACTTCTTTGCCTCTTGGTGTACCGCGTGCCAAGCGGAGACGCCGATGGTTGCCTCGGTCGCTCAAGGTCTCGCGCACAAGGTCGACTTCTTGGGTATCGATGAGAACGATACCAACACCAAGGCCCTGGCGTTCATCGCTCAGGACCACATCGAGTACCCGGTGGTCACCGATCACGCCTCGCTCCAAGGCAAGTATCTCTTGATCGGGCTGCCGACGACGGTGTTCGTGGCTGCTGACGGCAAGGTTGCTGGTGTCGTACAGGGGCAGATGACGCAGAAGATCCTCGAGCATTGGGTGTCTCGTATCGAGTGAGCAGCGCGCTATTCGGCGAGTGATCGCCGGAACCGGTCAGTGGATCGCCAAGATCGCTGGTCGCAACCCTGGTGAGGGGTGTCGGGTTGGAATGGGAAAAAACAAAGTAGAAAGGGGGTGAAGGATGAATAAAGGTGCAAGAATTTCGATTGTTCTTGTGTCGGCAGCGGTCGCTGTCGGGTTGATTCTCTTCGGTATCTTCGGGTACCTGCGAACCTATCCGCCGACGGTTGTGTTCACGCCTTCTCCAACGCAACCACATACGGTTGACGTGACGTTGCAGGTTGCTCCAGATGTTGGACCGGGACATGCACATCCGTCGTGGCCGGGCTGGTTTGCGAAGAATGCGCAGGGTAAGTGGGTCCAAACAACCCTCTATCAGGTGCCAGAGAGGACCTATGTCCACGTGACGGTATACGAGTACGATTCGGGTGGACCGCTGCGTAATCCAATTTGGGGCAAGATCACCGGCACGGTTGGCAACGATGCCGTTTTGAACGGCAAGACTGTCAGCCTGTTGAATGCGGCCCAAGGCTTCGGTGTTGGTCATACGATCGTGGCTCCGGCATTGAACCTGTCGGTCCCGGTGTGGGGTCTCAGTGGTAACGAAAAGACCTTCTGCCAGACTGGCCCGTGTACGTTGTCGAACGCTCACAACGTTGAGACGTTCACCTTCTATACGGGTAATCATCCACATAACTATCGTTGGCAGTGCTTCATCCCGTGTGGGGCTGGCTACTTGAACGGCAATGGTGGCCCAATGGCGACCACTGGTTACATGGCTGGCTTTTGGAAGGTGGTGGCCTAATGGCGATGACCGAAGCGGAGATGAGAGAGCGTAAGGAGTATGCCAAGAAGGCGGGATGGAAGATCTTCGCCATCTGGCTGGTGCTCTCGTTGATCGGCGTGGCGTTGGTGCTCTATGTCTGGGGGCCACATATGCCACCAGGCGACATGACCACCTCGGCCGCGAGTCAGCAGTTCGACTTCAAGGTGCTCACCGCGATGGTGGTGCCGGTCTTGTTGATGGTCTGGGTGTATGGGGCATGGTCGCTGATCAACTTCCATGCCACCAAGACCGATCGAGGAGATGGCATCCCGTTGCGCGGGAATCGGCGCGTGCAAGGCATCTGGTATGTCGCTTCGGCGGCGCTGGTGCTCTTCCTGGCCGGTTTCGGTACCTATGAGTTGATCAACGGCAACGGCGTCGGTAGTGGTGAAGGACCTTCGCCGATCTGGAAGCCAACGGCAAAACACATGCTGGTGGTGCAGGTGATCGCCCAACAGTGGCGCTTTACCTATCGGTGGCCACAGTTTGGAGGCATGGAGACGACCTCCATTGACCTTCCGGCCAATACCACCATCCAGTTCGATGTGACCTCGCTCGACGTGATCCACGACTTCTGGGCCTATCAGCTCGGTGTCAAGGCTGACGCGAACCCGGATGTGAACAACGTGGCCTATACGACCACCTCGAACCAGTTGGGACGCTTTACCGTTCGCTGTGACGAGCTTTGTGGGATCTGGCATGGTGCTATGTATAACTACGGGCACGTGGTCTCAAAGTCGGCCTTCTATACGTGGGCATCCAATATGGAGGCACAGAATGCGTCGGTGACGAAGCTTCTTCCTCCGTTCGCGACAACCTATACCCCTTCGTACTCCGGTGCGGGTGGTGGTTATTATCCGTCGTATGACCCCAACGGTCATGCGGTAACGTATTAAAGGAGCTTGTAAATGGCAATTGATATGACGCCAGCCGCGGGTGTCGGTTCTCCAACCGACCTCGAGGCTCGGGGCCTCAAAGCCGCCAAGCCATGGTTTAAGGGTAATCTCGTCACCGCGCTTATCGGTGGTGGGATTGGGTATGCCTTCGGCCACTGGCTTGGAAACGCCATTGCCTCGAATTATTCCGTGTACGTAAGTAATGGTCAAAATGAGGTGGCGATCTACCTCTCGCTGATCATCGGCTGCCTCGGTTGGTTCATTGGTCTTGGGGCTTTGAACTATCCGATTCAAAAACTGCTTGGTCTTGAGCCTTCCGAGGCGCCTAAGAGCCAGAAACGGACGTTTTGGGAGCACTTTACGTATTCGACCGATCACAAGGTTGTTGGCGTTCAGTACCTCTTTGGAATGCTGCTGTACTTCCTCGTTGCTGGGTTGTTGGCCCTCGGTATCCGTACCGAGCTGCTCTCACCGGTGAACCATATCTGGGCGCCGGATACCTATATCGAGATCGTCGGCGAGCACGGAACCATGATGATGATGATGATGACATCCATCATTATGGGCCCGTTCGGTAACTATCTGATTCCGCTCATGATTGGGTCGAAGAAGATGGCGTTCGCTCGCCTCGAGGCAGCGTCGTTCTGGTTCACGGTGCCGTCGTTCTTGATCCTCCTCTCTGCGCTCTGGCAGGGCGGTTTTCAGTCAGGATGGACGGGCTATGCTCCATTGTCAATCCAAGGGGGGCCAGGTCAGAGCGACTATGATGTCGCTTTTGCGTTGATGGCTCTGTCGATGATCTGCGCCTCCATCAATATGGCGGCAACCATCATCAACTATCGTGCGCCAGGTATGCGTTGGTCGAGGATGCCGATCCTCTCCTGGGGTATGATTACCACAGCCTTCACGATGTTGCTGTCGGTGCCGGTGCTCTTCGATGGACTTTATGTGATGAGCCTTGACCGAGGGGTCCGCACGGCCATGCTGTATGCGGGACACGGGGGGAGCTCGTTCCTTTGGGAAAACCTCTTCTGGTTCTTTGGCCATCCTGAGGTCTACCTGTTGGCCTTGCCTGGCTTTGCCATCACGGTTGAGATGCTGCCGGTCTTCGCCCGTAAACCGGTGTTCGCGCTGAAGACCTCGACGGCCGGACTCATCGGCGTCGCGGTACTGAGCTTCTTCGTTTGGCAGCATCACCTGTTCATGTCGGGTATGAACCCTGATATGCGGCCGTTGTTCATGTTGACCACGGAGCTGATTTCCATCCCTACGGGATTCTTGTATCTGGTAGCGATGGGTACTGTCTGGCGAGGCAAGATTCGCTTTGAGGTCCCAATGTTGTTCCTCTTGGCTGTCTTCTGGAACTTCCTGTGGGGCGGCGTTACGGGTGTGTACAACTCTGACGTTCCGGTTGATGCCCTGGTACACGGAAGTTTCTTCGTCATGGCGCACTTCCACTTCACCATTATGGGTCAGCTGATCTTTGCGGTGTTTGCGGCGGTGTACTATTACACGCCATTAATCTTCGGCATCCGGTTGAACGATAAGTTGGGTAAGATCAGTTTCTGGATTATCTTTGTAGCGTTCAACTCGACCTTCCTGCCGTTGTTCATGATCGGCTTGCTTGGTCAGCCGCGACGTGTGTTTGAGTACGCCGTGCGCTTGCAGCACTTGAACCAGTGGGTGTCTATCTCGTCCTACGTCCTAGGCTTTGGTATCTTGTTGTACGTGATTAACCTCATCTGGTCGCTCGCGGTGACGAGGACACCGTCGGGTCCAAACCCATGGGAGTCTCGTGGACTCGAGTGGCAAGTTGGTTACCCGATCCCGCCGGATAACTTCGTGAAGATTCCGGTTGTCAATCGTGATCCGTATGGGTACGGCACTGGGGATGATACACCGGTCGCCGATCTTGACCCAGTGGGTGACAGGGCTGCTGTTGTGACTGGAGGTGATGCGTAGTGGCTACTGACGTACAGTCAGCTGATGCTCAGCCGGTTATCGACGAGGAGCAGTATTACCATGATGCCCAGCTTGGGGCGCTTTGGACGGCTTCACGCACGCTGATTCCGGTGGTGGCTACCACCTTTGGTGGGATCTACTTTGCCTACTTCTATCTGCGCTCGCTCAACTCGAATGGGCTGTGGGATCCGCATGGTCAGACCGCGTCAAAGATCATTGGGCTAGCAGTTCTGCTACTCGTGGTCGTTGGGACTGCGGTTCAGCTCATGGCGGGCCGCCGGCTTCGTAGAGGCTTCAGCACCGACTTCATTGTGGGTACTGCGGCTAATACCTTGCTGCTCGTTATTGCCACCGGACTGCAGATTTGGGAGCTCACTCGGCTCCCATTTCCGCCGGCGGCCAGCGGGTATGCGGGAGTGTTCATCGCCTTTGCTCCGATTAACGCGCTCTGTATTGGTCTGAGCGCGTATTGGGTGTTTACGTTGATGATGCGGGCGATTCGCAGTTACAACTTCTATCGGGCTGACGGTGGGATAGGTGTTTCGGCACATCGCGCAGCTGAGAACTTCCGGGCAAACGTCGATGGTTTCGGCGCCTACGGTATCTTCTTCATGCTGTTGTCGATCCTGTCGTGGTACCTGTTCTACGTGTTGCATTAGCTCGTAGGTTGGGTGACTGACGGCCATCCTCTGGAAGTAGCGTAAGACGCTGCTTCGCTAGGGTTGGCCTTGCGGAATCGTTCGTTGGATCGTAGTTCAGTATTGCCTATGTGTTGTTGGGAAATCAGGAGAGAGCGTCGTGTTCGTGCAGGTGATGGAGAGTGAGGTTCACAGATGGTGTCAGTGATCGCTGTTAGCATCCTCTCCCTCGCCTGTGTCGTGATCGGATTGGTGCGGGCGCGGCGCAACGGGGGGTTTCACGGGATCCAGGGTCGGCTGGCGCTTGCTATCGTCGCACTCGGTGTCCTCATGGATCCTTTTGCAGTCGACTACGCGGCACGCTCTCTCTGGTTTCACTCGCTTTTACTGGTAGTAGTTTCATTGTGGTTGGCCTTGGTCGTGTTGTCGAAGGAGGTCATCCGTGGCATCGATCGCCTTCGTGACCGTGGTCGGTTCGCTGAGTTCGGACTGCGGTGGGTGTGGGGATTTGTCGTTCTCCAAGACGTCTTGCTTTGGGTCGGGTTCCAGGATGGTTTTGAGCATGTAGCGCTCCGGGACCCCATTGTTTTGGCGGTCTTGACCTATGTAGAGGTGCTGCTCTCGGCTGCGGTGATCTTTCTCCTCTCGGGGGATGGGCGCCCGAACGTCACGCACGTACGTCAGGTGATCATCGCTTGGTCATCGGCGATGGTGGTGATGGCACTCGGTGTCTCGCTCGGGCTTTCGGGGCCGTGGTTCGGGTTCGTGTCGGCATCGGCGGCAGCTCTTCATCAGGAGACGGAGCAGCAGATTGCCGCGGTCATCTTCGTGATTCTCGGAGGTGCTCCGTGGTTCCTGATCGGGACACAGAAGATGCGACTATGGTTGGAGTCAGAGGAGCGTGAAGCTGTTGTCAGCTTTTCAGCCCCGATCCAACGGTTTGGGCGTTCGGTGAAGGTTAATCAGGTAAAGCGGGGGCGTGTTGAAGGGAGGTGAAGAGTGTTCGGAAGTGTGACAGGCTATACAGCGGGTGCTGATATGACTTTTGCCATCCCGATTGGTATTTTTGCGCTGGCGGTGGTTTATGGCTTCTTTGCAAGAAGGAAGCTGTCGAATCGCCGATAGGGTCAGACCTATCCAGTGTTGATTGGTAGGCGTGAGGGGTCCGGGAGAGCCGGGCTCCTCACGCTTTTTTTATCTGCTATGCGAGTCGTCGGGCCTATCGAACAGGCGGTGCTCCGACAAGGGGTGGGATGCCGTGCTGGCTGGGGCGACGGGTCTAACGCTCTCGCGTTGTTCGATATATCGGTGATGCCGTGGGAATGTTGATCCTCTTGGATGCTGATTGGGCTGTTGGTAGTCAGCGTCTTGGTTCGCCTTGATGTCGGGGTGGGGTGCCGGCTCGGTTGCCACTCGGTCGTGACGGGGCGGATCTGTTGGCTGGTGCGAACTGAGCTTCTTGTGCTGCTAGGATCGTAGCGACCGTTAACTGAGTCCAGTGAGGCTCGGACGGAGGGAGTGAGATGGCGCGTAGTTCTGTAGTCCTCGATGATGGTGAGATCAATCGGGCGATCGCCCGTATGGCTCATGAGGTTGTCGAGCGGCTCCATGTTGATACAGGTGATGCGGCGACCGGACTGTCGGTCGTGGGTATTCGTTCTGGTGGGGTTTGGCTTGGCCAACGACTGTTGGAGCGCCTCGTAGAGTACACGGGTATCGAAATTCCGTTCTCAGAGATCAATATTGCATCCTTTCGGGATGATCGACCGCGTACGGCGGTGGTGGATGCGGGTGGCGTTGGGCAGCGTGTGCCGGCCGAGGATGGCGTGGTCATCTTGGTCGATGATGTCATCCAAAGTGGACGCACGGCGAGAGCGGCGCTTGAGGCGATACTCTCGACGTATCGCCCCCAGCGCATTCAGCTCGCGGTTCTTATCGATCGGGGGCATCGCGAGCTCCCGATCAGCCCGGATTATGTGGGCAAGAACCTCCCTTCGGCACTGTCGGAGTATGTCGCAGTCACCCCTCAGGGTGTGACGATCCATCGAGCCTAAGGAGTTTAGTTGCGTACTGTTCTCAGCCGCGGGGTGATCTTTACTGGAACGCGTTTGCTTCGGGGCGATCTCGTCGTTGAAGATGACCACATCGTCGCGATTGGCGAGGATGTGGAGCAGCACCGTGGGGATCGTGTCATCGACTGTGAGGGTAGGGTCGTCGCACCTAGCTTTATCGATCTACACACCCACGTTCGGTTTCCCGGTGTCGATGAGGCCGATGATCCCGAAAGCGTTGCTCGCGCGGGGCTCGCGGGGGGTTTTGGGGTCTTGGTTGCGATGGCCAATACCGTCCCTCCGATCGATCGGCTGAGCCGTTGGCACGAAGCCAATGATCGGTTCCGAGGTCTCGCTGTCGAGGTGATCCAGGCGACGAGTGTAACCATGGACCGTGAGGGTACACAGCTAGTCGATGTTGAGGCGCTGGCTAGCGCCAGGGTCCTCATCATGAGCGATGATGGATCCGGGATACAGCGTAGTGATGTGATGCGTGACGCGCTGGTGGCGTCGGCAGAGTACGGTGTCGTGATTGCACAGCACAGCGAGGATGCGCGCCTAGCCGCGGGTGGTGTCATCAATGACGGTGCCTTTGTCGAGGCCCTCGGAGTCGGTGGGATTCCCGAGGTGGCCGAGTCGGCGATGGTGGCACGTGATGTCGAGCTGCTCAAGGTTATTCCTGGGCAGTTGCATCTCCAACATGTGACGGCGCGCGAGTCATTGAATCTCTTTCGACAGGCCAAGCGGGAGGGGTTGCGGATTTCGGCAGAGGTGACACCGCACCACCTACTGTTACCCGAGGGTCGTGTCACGACTGGGGATACGAGGTTTAAGGTCAACCCACCACTCCGATCTCCGGCCACCCAGATGGCTCTGGTCCAGGGTGTCGTTGATGGAACCTTCGATTGCATCGCCACTGACCATGCTCCACACCCAGAGTCTCGTAAGGCTGGCTCCTATCTGGATGCAGCCTTTGGCATGGTCGGCCTCGCCGAGGCGTGGTCGGCGGCCTGGACGGCGGTGCGTCGCAGTCTCCCAGCTGATCAAGCGGCGCTCGGACCAGACCTCGGGTCCGGTGCCTGGGTGGCGCTTGCGCGGGTTCTGGGTGCTTTGAGCGTTGGTCCGGCGGCGGTGCTTGGTCGCTCCGTTGGTTTGCGCGCGGGTGCGGTCGCCGATGTGGTGGTGCTCGATCCCGAACAACGACCGCGTGAGGTGCCGAGCCGCTGGTACCGCTCGAAGAACTCCCCCTATCAGGGTGAAGAGCTCATCGGTCAGGTTGATGACCTGTTCGTGCGGGGTAGCCAGCTGGTGGCTGATGGGGAGGTTCTTGATGTCTGAAGCCGGTTGTCTCGATCCATTCCCTCCCGTTACGACTTGGGCCGATGGATCATGTGCCAACGCCTATCTCCCTCATCTCGGGGTGGCTTCGCGCAAGATGCCATTGCTCGGGTCACCGTTACCTGATGTGTCGTGCCAGCCTCCATCGATCCAGCCCCTACTGAGTGAGCCGCCCTCTGAGTTTCGGGTGGGTGGTATGGGCTCCTCTTTCCCGAGGGCGCCAATGAGTTCATCACCAACACTGGCAGCGGGTACTGGCGGGTCCGCCGCTTCGAGCTCTGGCGAGGTCGATGGCATCGGGGTTCGAAGCGACGCCGATGAGGCTGGTGGCCCTCCATCCGGAGGACATCAACGGTCCGGGTTGCCCGGTGGGGTCGCGTTCGGCGGTGACCGAGAGGACGTGAGAAGGTCGCCGGGTTGGCTGGTGTTGCGTGACGGCACCCGTTTTAGCGGTGAGTTTGTCCATACGCGAGGTGCACCTGCGCCCCAATCGGTGGTGGCTGAGGTAGTGTTTAACACCGCGATGAGCGGCTATCAGGAGGTGGTGAGTGACCCGTCGTACTACGGGCAGATGGTGTGTTTCACCACCGCACAGCTCGGCAACTACGGTATCACCGATTCGGACTTTCAAAGCGCCAAGGTTTGGGTTTCAGCGGTGCTGGCTCCACGCTACAGCGCCACCGTCTCGAATTTCGCTGCCCAACGTTCACTCGTCAGGACCCTTGAGGATGCCCAAGTGCCGCTGTTTGTCAACTTTGACGCCCGGCGACTGGTGCGCCATCTGCGCGATGTCGGTGCGATCCCGGGAATGCTCACCACCCAGGATCCTGATGCCGCCTATGAACAGGTTCGCAATGCCCAAGGTACCGACGGCAAGAACCTGGTCGACGCGGTCTCGACCCCAACGAGTTACTCGCTGGCGCCGCTTGACGGGGACGCGGTGAAGGCGATAACCTCTCGTCTGGTGGTGATCGACTATGGCGTCAAACGCGCGATGCTCGCCAGCCTTCGTGGCCCCTGGGAGATCATCGTCGTCAATGCGAGCGTGAGCGCTGCTGAGATCCGTGCACTCGAGCCCTCGGCACTCTTTCTTTCGAATGGGCCAGGTGATCCGGGTGCGCTCGGTGACAAGGTGGCGACCATCCGTGAGTTCCTTGGGCATGTTCCGATCGCTGGCATCTGCCTTGGACATCAGCTGCTGGGTTTGGCGCTGGGGGCAAGAACCTACAAGCTGAAATTTGGGCACCATGGCTCGAACCACCCCGTGGCTCGCCTGGCCGATCATCGAGTGGCTATCACGGCCCAGAACCATAACTATGCCGTCGATGAGGAGTCACTCGCCGACGTTGCCCGAGGCGTTGAGGTCACTCATCGCAACCTCTTCGATGGTGTCGTCGAGGGGATGCGCAGTCGAGACATCAGAATCGTGAGCGTGCAGTATCACCCGGAGGCCGCACCCGGGCCGCTAGAGGAACGGGGTTATATGGCCGCTGAGATCGCTTCGCTGATAGGGCTCAAAGGAGCTGATCGTGCCTAGGTCACAGACCCTGTCGTCGGTACTCGTGATTGGGTCGGGCCCGATCGTGATTGGACAGGCGAGTGAGTTCGACTATTCGGGGGTGCAGGCCTGTCGAGTCTTGCGAGCAGAGGGCCTTCGGGTGATCCTTGCAAACTCCAACCCAGCCACGATCATGACCGATCCGGAGTTCGCTGATGCCACCTATATCGAACCCCTGACACTCGAGGTGATGACCAAGATCATCGAACGGGAACGGCCTGATGCGCTCTTGCCGACCCTTGGTGGTCAGACCGCCCTCAACTTGGCGATGGAGCTTGACGCGAGTGGGGTGTTGGCGCGTTATGGGGTCCAGATGATCGGAGCCAAGCCCGAGGCGATTCAGGTCGCGGAGAGTCGCGAGGCTTTCAAAGAGCTGCTTATCACCATGGGATATGAAGCTGCCACCATCAAGGGTGGCATCGCTCGCTCCATCGAGGACGCGACCGAGATCGTGCGCACGCTGGGGTTCCCGGTCATGTTGCGGCCATCGTTTATCCTTGGCGGCGCAGGAACCGGTATTGCTCATTCTCAAGATGAGTTTCATGCCATGATGGAGGAGGGGTTGCGGGCGTCTCCGGTCAACGAGGTCCTCATCGAGGAATCCATCGCGGGTTGGAAGGAGTTCGAACTCGAGGTCATGCGCGATAGGAACGATAATTGCGTGGTGGTCTGTTCGATCGAAAATTTGGATCCCATGGGTGTCCATACCGGTGACTCCATCACCGTTGCACCGATCCAGACATTGACCGATCTCCAGTACCAGGAGATGCGCTCGCTGTCCTTTGCCGTTCTGCGAGGGGTGGGCGTTGAGACCGGAGGCTCTAACGTCCAGTTCGCCGTGGACCCTGCGACTGGGCGGATGGTGGTGGTGGAGATGAACCCACGGGTATCGCGCTCCTCGGCGTTGGCGTCGAAGGCCACCGGTTTCCCGATCGCCAAGATCGCTACCAAACTTGCGCTCGGCTATACCTTGGATGAGATCAACAACGATATCACCGAGGTGACGCCGGCTAGCTTTGAACCTGCCCTTGACTACGTGGTGGTCAAGGTTCCACGGTGGGTGTTTGAGAAGTTCGAAGGGGTGCCGGAGGTGCTCTCGACCTCCATGCAGTCGGTCGGTGAGGCGATGGCGATTGGGCGAAGCTTCGCCGAGGCCTTACAAAAGGCGTTGCGCTCGATCGAGCGCTCACGGGACGGCCTGAACGCCGATGAGGGTGAGCGTGAGGTGCGTGCCCTCTCTGACGAGGAGTTGCTCGCAGAGCTCGCGGTGGCCTCGCCGAATCGCATCTTCTTGGTTGGTGAGGCCCTGTACCGGGGTATGGGGATCGATGTGGTGCATGCCACGACGCGGATCGACCCCTGGTTTCTCGCTGAAATCGAGGAGCTGCTCTCGGTTCGACACCTACTTGAGGGCATGGCGGGCGATCTGAGCCGGCTTGGACCCGATGAACTCATGCGTGCTCGACGGGCTGGTTTTGGCGATGCGCAGCTGGCCTATCTCTTTGGCGCCGACCTTAGCGAGGTGCGCGAGCTGCGGACCAACCTTGGTGTAGTGAGTACCTACCAGTCGGTCGACACCTGCGCAGGGGAGTTTGAAGCCCATACACCGTACTTCTACTCCTCGAGTGAGGAGGACACGGAGGTGGTTGGACTCGACGCCCCGACGGTCATCATTCTTGGTTCGGGTCCGAACCGGATCGGGCAGGGCATCGAGTTCGATTACTGCTGTGTGCACGCGAGTTTCGCCCTGCGCGAGCTTGGTTATCGCACGGTCATGGTGAACTCCAATCCAGAGACGGTCTCGACCGATTACGACACCTCCTCACGGCTTTACATGGAGCCACTAGCGCTCGAGCACGTCCTTGACGTGATCGAGGCCGAGCGCAGTCGCTCCAATCTTGTCGGGGTCTTCGTGGCCTTCGGTGGACAGACCCCGTTAAAACTGGCCCGCCATCTCGACGAGGCCCTGATCCTTGGCACCTCGGGGGCGGCGATCGATCGTGCAGAAGACCGTAATCTGTGGTCTCGGCTCTGCGAATCCCTTGGTATCCTTCAGCCCCCAGGCACTACGGTCACGAGCCTTGAGGAGGCAAAACGCGCGGCACGAGAGGTCGGTTACCCCGTGCTGATCCGGCCCTCCTACGTGCTGGGTGGCCGTGCGATGGAGATCGTGGCTAACGAGGAGGATCTTACCCACAGCTTCTTGCGCCTCGCCTCACTGAGCGACGAGGGGCAGATGTCGCAGTCGCGCCCGGTGCTGATCGACCGATTCCTCGAAGGCGCCATCGAGGTCGATGTGGATGCGGTCCGTGACGCGACCGGTGAGGTGCTTATCGGAGGGGTGATGGAACACGTCGAGGAGGCCGGCGTGCACTCTGGCGACTCGGCATGCGTGTTACCCCCAGTCACCCTCTCACCCAAGGTGATCGCCAACATCGAGGCCATCATCACGGCGGTCGCCAACGAACTCGGCGTGGTGGGGCTCATCAACATGCAGTTCGGGGTGCAAGACGAGACGGTGTATGTGATCGAGGCAAACCCGAGGGCATCACGGACGGTACCGTTTGTGGCGAAAGCGACCGGCATTCCACTCGCCAAGATCGCGGCGCGGGTGATGGTCGGTGAGAGCCTTGGGGACCTGCGCGCAGCCGGTATCATCACCGAGCGGCGTGGCTCACACTATTCGGTCAAGGAAGCTGTCTTGCCATTTCATCGGTTTCCGGCCGCTGACTCGTTGTTAGGGCCTGAGATGCGCTCTACCGGTGAGGTGATGGGCATCGACACCTCCTTTGAGCTGGCCTTTGCCAAGTCACAACTCGCTGCCGGCACGGTGTTGCCCGATGGCGGCATGGTCTTTCTTTCGCTGGCCAATCGCGACAAGGCAACGGGACTCGTCCTGGCCCGTGAGCTAGTCAGCCTAGGGTTCACACTGGCAGCGACCTATGGCACCGCAGGATTCTTGCGAAGCAACGGCGTCGCGATCGACCTGCTGGTAGACAAGGTCCATGAGGAGCGAGTGACCGACGTGGGCACGGCGCGAGACGGACTCGTCGATGCGGTATGGCTCCTTAACTCACGCCAGGTGTCGTTGGTGATCAACACACCAGAGGGCTCAGGCCCCCGGGTCGATGGTCGTCGGATCCGGGCTACAGCACAACGGTTACGGGTTCCCTGTATTACGACGATGGCAGCAGCCCTGGCGGTGGCCGGTGGGATCGGCGCTCTGCGCAGCACCGGCTATCAGGTGACACCTATTCAGGATTACCATCGGTGAGCCGAGGCGTGGATCTCTCGGTCAGCCTTGGCCAGCTCCGGCTCCAAAATCCGGTGATGACGGCGTCCGGCACCGCCGGCTACGGCGTCGAGTTCGCGAACGTGATCGACCTTACGTTCCTTGGGGCGCACATGACCAAATCGCTCGCCGTCTTCGCGTATGCCGGGAATCCCCCACCGCGGCTGGCGCCGCTCGTTGGGGGGATGTTGAACTCGGTTGGTCTGCCTGGCCCAGGGATTAAGGCCTGGCTTGGCACCCACTATCGGCCGCTGGTGCAATCCGGTGCCGTCTTCGGTGTCAGTATCTGGGGTCGAACCATCGATGACTACATCGAGGCGGCGACCTTGCTGGCTCAAGGGGCACCCGAGGTCGCGCTGATCGAGCTCAACGTCTCGTGCCCAAATACCGAGGCTGGTGATCGGCTGTTTGCTCATGATCCGGTGAGCACGGCTGCGATCGTTGCGGGCTGTCGAACGGTCATGGATCGACCACTGTACGTGAAACTCTCCCCGAACACTGATCGGTATTTGGAGGTCGCCGGTGCGGCCATCGAGGCCGGAGCCGATGGACTCGTTGCCATCAACACCGTCTTTGGTCAGTGGTTTGATGAGCGTGGCCCAGCACTTGGGACACCACGAGGAGGAGGGCTTTCAGGTCCTCAGATTCATGGTATTGCCCTGCGAATCGTGAGCGAATTGCGCCAGAAGTTTGGGACCATTCCGATCGTGGGCGTTGGTGGTATTGCGAGCGCCGGTGGTGTCCTTCGGATGTTGAGAGCCGGAGCCAATGCCATCCAGGTGGGCACGGCGAACTTTGTCGATCCACGACGATCACAACTCATCATCGACCAGCTCAGGGCCCGGGTTCAGACCTCAGGGATGGCGTCATTGGGTGAACTCGTTGACTCGGGCTTTGCGGGATGAGTTTGTGATCGGCCGAGGCCCAGGAGAAGGTATCCATGAATCATTGTAAAGGAGGGCGGGAGTGAGGGAACGATTGATCCTGGCACTCGATCGTGACGATGCGGTCGCTGCCATGCGTTTGGCAACTGGCTTGCGCGAGTATTTTGGCATCGTCAAGGTGGGGCTTGAGTTGTTCTCGGCAGCTGGTCCTTCCGTCGTATTTGGGCTGCGCGAGGCAGGATTTCAGGTATTTATCGACGTCAAGCTTCACGATATACCGACGACAGTCGGTCGAACATCTCGCGTACTGGGATCGCTTGGCCCGGCGTTTGTTACCATGCACGCGGTCGGGGGTGTCGAGATGGTTCAGCGCGGCGTTGAAGGGTTGATGGAGGGGGCCTCTTCTGCCGGGGAGGAGATGCCCGTGGCCTTAGCGGTCACCGTGTTGACCTCGGAGGCCAGCGCCGACCCCGAACTCTTGGGGACCCGGATCTCCATCGCGCTCGCTGGGGGTGCGCAAGGCTACGTCGCGAGTGCTCACGATCTCGCGACGACGCGGACGCTTGCCCCGGCAATGATCTCGGTGGTGCCAGGGATTCGGGCAACCGATGGGCCAGTAGATGATCAGCGTCGGGTGGCGACGGCCAGTGAGGCGCTCGCTGGCGGCGCCGACTATCTGGTCATTGGGAGGATGGTGACCGAGGCGGCTGATCCGGTTGCGGCAGCGATGACCCTGGTGACAGGGCTCGCTGGCTAAGAATCTGGTGGGTTTTTACTGTTTTCTTGTCAAAACGGTCCCGTTGGCCTTCGGTATCTGCTAATTTGCGCTTATGCCATTGCCACCACAATTGACGCCAGAACAGAGGGCCGCCGCACTTGCTAAGGGTGCAGAGGCGAGGAGGGCCCGTGCCGAGGTGAAGGAGCGCCTCAAGACTGGTAGTATGCCGCTTTCTGAGCTACTTACGCAAGCCGAGAAGGATGAGATCATCGGGAGGATGAAGGTCCTTTCGGTTATCGAGTCACTCCCAGGAATTGGGAAGATCAAGGCCCGCCGGATCATGGAGGATATCGGTATCGCCGAGACTCGCCGTGTTCAGGGCCTAGGCGCGGTGCAGCGTAGGCGCTTGCTCGAAGAGACCGAGCGCCACTGATTGTCGTCCTATGCGGCCCCGGCGGGGTTGGCAAAGGGACGATCGCCACTGAGGTAGTCCGTCGGATTCCTTCGTTGGCGCTCTCCATATCATGGACGACGCGCAAAATCCGCTCTGGTGAGTCGAAGGATGCCTATGTCTTCGTGAGTCGTGAGCGGTTTCTCGCGGCTGTCGACGCGGGCTTTTTTCTTGAGTGGGAGGAGTTCGGCCACAATCTCTACGGCACACCACGTCCTAATGCGGGAGCGGGTCCCAATGCGGGAGCGGGCCCCAATGGGGGGCATAGTGCGGTGCTGTTGGAGATCGACGCCAAGGGAGCGCGAACGGTCAGGAGATTGGAGCCTTCGTCGCTGATCATCGGGCTGGAGCCCCCTTCACTTGCTGTGCTACGCGACCGCATGGTTGGTCGCGGCGATTCCCCTGAACATATCGAACGCCGGGTGAAGATCGCGGACGAGGAGATGGCGCTTGCGAGAAGCATCGCCGATCACGTCGTGGTCAACGATGATCTTGGGAGCGCCGTCGACGAGGTCGTTCACTTGATCGAGGCCTGGCTGCGGGCAAGATCCACAACATAGGTGACGGCGTTCTTCCGTTCAATCGGTAGAGCCCATGCTGGCGAGTGATTGACGAGAACCCGGCTCGATTGCCCATGGCTGATGGGCTCGCTCCAACGCTGGCGTTGATGGCCCTGGGCGAGGGCGCGTTGTCGCTCGTGCAACGCTGCTCGATGCGGGTGATAACGCATCGGATCGGGCGAGTTTGCCCCCGGCGTCGTTGCCGATACTTGAGCCAAGGGGACCCCAGGCGCGGCTCGCGTCAATGGGTGCTGCGTGCCATTAACGTGTTAGCTCGCCGATTCATGCTCGCTCGATTCATGCTGGCTCGATTCTTCGGGGCTGATTCGGCGTTGAGTGGACAGAGAACACGGTGGGTCGCTGGATGATACGTCGTTCGATACGAGAGCAGTCGTTGCGATGTGACCGGATTTTTGCCCATCAGTGGGTCCAACCAGCACAATTGGGCAACCAGGTTGTTTAAGCTGTTGAGCACGTAAGCCGTGAGGAGTGGGAAATGGAACGAACGAGGTCGATGTTGATGCCGCCAATCGAGGTGCTCCTCGAGGATACGGGATCGAAGTTCACCCTCGTCTCACTGGCCGCAAAGCGCGCACGCCAGATCAACGAGTACCGTAGCCGTCTTGGCGATGGCTTGGGTACGCTGATTCCTCCTCAGATGGAGTCCGATGCGGCCAAGTCTTTGTCGTTGGCCTTCGACGAGATCGCCGCTGGCAAGATCGTTCCGGAGTTTCGTGAGGAGCTTGCCGAAGAGGTTACCGACGACGACGAGCCCGAGTAGGGCTTTGCGTCGTGGCTGAGCACGTCGTCGTTGTCGTCACCGGCGGAGTAGCGGCCTTTAAATCTCTTGAGGTTGTCAGAGAACTCCTTGAGCGGGGCTACGAGGTTGCCACTGTCATGACTGAGGCAGCCGAATACTTTCTTGGCGCACAGTCGCTGGCCTCCGTTGGCCACGCGAATCCCTCGCGTGGCCTGTTTGGCGCCTCCCCTTCTCCACATACAGAGTTGGCCGAGTGGGCCGATCTGTTCGTTGTCGTTCCCGCCACCGCTGACTTTTTAGCCAAGATGGCGCATGGTCAGGCTGACGATCTCGCTACCACCTCACTGTTGGCCTTTGACGGACCGGTGATCGTCGCGCCTGCAATGCATTCGGCCATGTGGGAGGCTCCGGCGACGCAACGCAACGTGACCACGCTCATCGGTGACGGTGTACATGTCCTGGGCCCGACGAACGGGCGACTCGCTGGCGGTGATGTTGGTGTTGGACGGCTGGTAGATCCCCTCTGGGTCGTCGAGGCCGTGAGGTATTGGCTCAGTGAGACCCCACGATCACTTGTCGGCCTGTCGATTACCGTCTCGGCTGGAGGGACGCGCGAGCCAATCGATGCGGTGCGCTACATCGGCAACCGTTCCAGTGGTCGCCAGGGATTCGCTCTCGCCCAGATGGCTGCCATCGCTGGGGCAACGGTGCGCTGTGTTGCCACGGTAGACCCGCCGTTTCCCCCTGACCTGATCGAGGTCGTCCGCGTCGAGACCGCCGTTGAGATGCTCGAGGCCATGCTCGAGGCCCAGCACGATGCCGATGTGTTGATTATGAGCGCGGCGGTCGCCGACTTTCGCGTGCAAGAACCTTTTGCCGGCAAGGTCAAGCGTGCCGGCAAGGAGCGGCTTGAGCTTTCGTTGGTTGCCAACCCGGATGTGTTGGTTGAACTGGTACGCCATCGTAGCGAGGACCAAATCATCGTCGGGTTCGCGGCTGAAGTAGAGAACCTTGAGGCCAGCGTTGCGTCGAAGTTGGCGAGCAAGGGGGTGGATCTGATGGTTGGTAACAACGTCCAAGCTCCTGGCACCGCTTTTGGTTCACCGGATAACGCGGTGTATCTGCTGGATCGCACGGGTCGTGCATCCTGGGTTCCGCTCGCTGCCAAGGCTGAGGTCGCCAGTGCCATTCTTACAGCGATCGCCGTCTTAGCCAAGGTCTAGACTGAGCCCAAGAAGAACGAGCCTTGTGGCCTTACCTGTTGGGAGATGCATGCGTCCTTACCTTTTTACCTCTGAATCGGTGACCGAGGGACATCCCGATAAGATGGCGGACCAGATCTCTGACTCTATCTTGGATGAGATCCTGGCCCAGGACCCCGAGTCACGGGTGGCCTGTGAGACGCTGTTGACCACGGGCCTCGTGGTGGTCGCCGGTGAGATCACCACCGAAGGCTATGTCGATATCCCAAAGATCGTCCGTCGGACGATCTGTGACATTGGATACGACAATGAAACCTATGGCTTTGACGGCAACACCTGCGGCGTCATCGTCTCTCTCGATGAGCAGTCGCGTGATATCGCCAACGGGGTTTTGACGGCGTTCGAACGACGGGCTGGCCAGGGTGACCCACTCTCGGCACTGGGTGCGGGCGATCAAGGGATGATGTTTGGCTTTGCCTGTGACGAGACGGCTGACCTCATGCCGTTGCCGATCTGGATCGCACATCGTCTGGCGCAGCGTTTGACCGAGGTGCGTCGGGCTGGACTCCTCCCATACCTTCGACCTGACGGCAAGACCCAAGTCACCGTCGAGTACGAGGGCTATCGTCCGGTTCGGATCGACAAGGTGCTGATCTCTACCCAACATCAGGCAGGGATCGACCTCGAGACGCTGCTCAAACCCGATCTCACGTCGATCGTGATCGAACCGATGCTGCCGCGCTCCATCGATGTTGAAGGTATGCAGGTCTTGACCAATCCCACTGGTCGGTTCGAGATCGGTGGGCCACACGCCGATACCGGCCTCACCGGTCGCAAGATCATCGTCGACACCTATGGTGGCTCGGCACGCCATGGTGGGGGAGCATTCTCAGGGAAAGATCCCTCAAAGGTGGATCGCTCAGCGGCCTATGCCGCGCGTTGGGTGGCCAAGCACGTCGTGGCCTCGGGGGCTGCCAAACGGTGCGAAGTACAGATCGCCTACGCCATTGGAGTGGCCCATCCGGTGTCCATCATGGTCGACACCTTCGGCACCGAGGTCGTCGATCCAGCCAAGATCGAAGCGGCAATCCGTACGATTTTCGACCTGCGTCCAGCGGCCATCATCGAGGCGTTGGATTTGCGACGGCCGATCTATCGGCGAACGGCGGCCTACGGGCACTTTGGACGCAGTGGGGTTGGCTTCACCTGGGAGGAGACCTCGCGGCTCGAACCCTTCAAGGCGGAGCTTGGCCTCTAGCGCAGTCGATGTCATTGTCGAGATCGTCGGACGACCTGGTCCCTATCGGTATCGGTGGCCCGACAAGCTCGGCGCTCCGACGCTCGGTGACGAGGTCATCGTCGAACTCCAGACGCGCCAGATCGCTGCCTGGGTGGTCGCGATCTCCTCGCTCGATGATGACGAGCCCGTTGAGCTCAAAGGGGTGCTGCGCCTTCGGCGACCGAGCGTGAGTGAGCGCCTGGTGCAGCTCGCATTGGCGAGCGCGCGATGGTACGTGTGCTCGCCGGTCTATTTCTTGCGTAAGCTGCGTAGCCCTCGGGTGCGCGATGCGGCCAAGGTGAGGGCTGCGAAAGGCTCTCAGTTCGACACCGTCACTGAGGCGTCGCACACCACTCAGCTCGCGGTCTCTGCGCCAACGACGGCTAGCCACAGCCAACGATCGCGCGAAGCGGACGAACCGTCAGTGACCGTCGGGATCCAGGCGTTGCGAGTACCCCAGGTTCATAACGAGGTCACGGCCATAGTGCCCCCCGATCCCGAGGCGGTTGAGCCCGGGGTTGGTTCGCCCAATCATGCATCTAAGGGCCCTCGATCACACCCTCAGTTGGTAGCCAAGCCCACAGCAAAAGCCGAAGAGGAGCCCCATCGTGGGCCAGACGAGACTGCGCAGGGGGCCAATGCCGTCTCGATGACGCCGGTACTTGCCCCCATGGATCTCATCTGGCACTCACTCGGGGCGAGTTCGATCGAGATGGCGCTGGTCTTCCTGCGACAGCGCAAAGGAGGGCGTGGAATCATCATCTGTCCCACCCTTCGTCAACGTGCTCGCATGCTAGAGGCGCTCAAGGTCGAGGGGTTGATGGCTGGTGATGGCGACGCTGATTGGGTTGAGATCGCCTTGGGCGCGATCGATGTGGTGGTGGCGGGCCGCTATGGCGCCTTCACCCCGATCGAGAACATCGACTTTGTCGTCGTGTTAGACCCTATCGACCCGAGTATGCGTGAGCAGGCAATGCCGGTCGGCGATGGTCTCGAACTCGCCCGCCTTCGAGCTGGCCTCGAGGAAATCGCCGTCACGGTGATCACGGCAGCACCACCGCTGGCGGTAGCTGATCAGGCCCGCGTGTACCGGGAGCCCTTCGCCCTTGAGGCCAAGCGGTGGCCGCAGTTTGGCGTGATTCGGCTCGCCGAGGTGGACCCGACCAGAGGGGTGGTCGGTGCGATTTTGGATCGAAGTCGAGGGGCTGGGGATGGACGGCCGATTCGTCTTGCCATTATCGTCCCAAGCACCGGTTGGAGTGGTTGGCTCCGTTGTCAAAGCTGCCATGCGTTGCAGCGTTGTCCAACCTGTCATGGTTCGCTCGTTCCATACAATCTCGACATCGAGCGTGCAGGGCTCAGCCAACGCCTCAGTTTGATCCATCGCGGATTGGTGGTCGCGGCGATGTCGTGTGCGAGCTGTTCGACTCGCTTGCCTTTGCGTTGTCTGGTATGTTCGAGTCGTAAGGTCACGACGGCGGCACTCTCGGCCGAGCGGGTACGCGCACTGGTGGCGGGTGCTACCCAAGAGCAGGTCGAACTCGTCACCGGAGAACAAATGCCAGCCGCTGAGTCCCGCTATGTCGTTGGTGGCTACGGGTTGCTCGATCGGCTCGATGGCTGTGATGTCGTCGCTCTGGTCAATCTAGAGCAGTTCTGGGGTGCCTCATCGTTGGAGGGGGTGCCGTTGACACTCTATTATTGCAACCGTGCTGCCTCGATCGCCACTCGCGTACTGGTCTGTAGCGATGGAAGCATCGAGGGTCTCCTCACCGGCCTTGAGTCTCGCAATCTGCGGCCGCTCTATGGCAGCGAGTTGGCGTCGCGCCAACGCTTGGGTCTTCCTCCTGCGAAGGCGATCGCTCGGATCACCGGAGTCGATGCAGCGAAGTATCTGGATGCACAGGCGCCGGAGATTCTCGCTGGTTTAGAGGTGATCGCTGAGGGCGAAACCAGCTATCTCGTCGTCGGTCCGAACAGTGCTGAACTGCACGAACGCCTTGGCAAGGGGCGCTGGCCAACCGATAGCAGGAGCTGTCGGCTGGTCTTTGATCCGCTGCAGCTTTAAGCTAGCTGAAGGTTTTCGGTATACCGATACCGGGCCTTTGTCCCTTGAGTTTCACGCTAGCGCTGCCCCAACCGATAGAATGGGTTGGATGCGATCAATCGGTGGTCGGTGATCAACGGTCGATGTGCGTCAGTGTGTGAAGGAGATGATACATGCCTGGGATGGGGAGTCCGAGTCTTAGTTCCTTTGGACTTGCAGCTCCGTTTTATCATCGGGTTGCGATCGAAGCGCTGATCTTGGCAGTGGTGGCGTTCGTGCTGATCGCTGTGCGCTTTCTCCTCTATGGTACGGCGTTTCGAGGCGCCCCCGCCTTGGCGGTGCGCGGCGGTGACGAGGCTGGAGTAGCTACCCTGATCGCGGAGCCGCGAGCACGCGCGGTGCTTCGCTACGGCTTTGGTGCCCTATGGATCCTCGATGGTTTGCTGCAGTTGCAGAGTTCGATGCCGACGTCGATGATCTCGCAGGTGATTCAACCCGCAGAGGCCGGACAGCCACATTGGCTTGTCGAGTTGATGCAGTGGGGGACGAGTGCGTGGTTTCGCCATCCGATCTGGTCCGCCTCTGGGGTGATCTGGGTTCAGATCGCGATTGGACTGTGGTTAATCCTTGGCCGGGAGGGTTGGTTCTCCAAGGTTGGCTATCTGGCTGCGGCCGGTTGGGGTCTGTTTGTCTGGGTGTTCGGTGAGGCGATGGGCCAAACCTTCGGTCATGGTGGCTCGTGGCTCTTTGGCGCCCCTGGTGGTGTTCTCTTCTACGTTGTAGCGGCGCTCGTGTTGTTGGCCCCGTATTCCTGGTGGCAGCGGGACAAGTTGCCCCGTTGGATTTTGATGGCTGTTGGCGCGATGTTGATCGTGTTCGGGGTCCAGGAGGCGCTGCCTGGACGAGGGTTTTGGAGTTTTCAGATTCCCCAGATGGTCGCGTCGATGGCCAAGGTCTCTCAGCCGGGCATCATCGCCGCCAGTCTACGGGGCTTTCATCATCTGCTTGGCGCCAACGGTGGCGCGGTCGTGAACGGCATCACGGTCGCCGTCCTCGTAATCGTCGGTGCCTCCTTCGTCCTTCGCAAGGGCCTCCGGATCACCGTCCCGATATTTGCTCTCTTCTCGGTGTTGGTGTGGTGGTTCATTCAAGATCTTGGTTTTCTCGGTGGCACCGGCACCGACCCGAACTCGATGTTGCCCGAACTTCTCTTGGTCATTGTCGCCGTGATGGGTCTGTCCTACTCTGAGGCATTGGCGACTCAGCCAGCTGGGTTCTGGCCTGCGACACTGAGTCAAGCGGGTCGACTCTTTGGGGTCTGGATCGTGGTGCTCGGTCTCGTTGGGGCGGTGCCACTTGCGTATGCCACGGTGAACACCAGCTATTCGATCGAGTCGGCGCTCGCCTCTTCGGGTGCACCGTTTCAGATCGATCGCCCGGCAGCTCGATTTACGCTGCTCGATCAGTCTGGGAACACGGTGTCGTCATCGACGTTCAAGGGCAAGACGCTGATCGTGACGTTTCTTGATCCAGTCTGTACTGACACCTGTCCGCTGATCGCATCAGAGCTGCGGGAAGCGGATGAGCAGCTCTCTCCAGCACAGCGGGCCAACACGGACGTCATCGCGATCGCGGCCAACCCGATCTTTCATAGCGTGAGCGCGGTGCATATCTTTACCGATCGGGAGGGAATGTCGACGCTGCCGAACTGGTACTTCTTGACCAGTCCCTCCCTCAAGAGCCTTGCGACGGTGTGGCAAAACTATGGGGTTGGGCTGTCGGTACCGCAAAATGGCGTGATGATTGTGCACCCCGATCTGGTCTACATCGTCAATCCTGCTGGTGTCGAGCGGTGGATGATACCTGCCGACCCGTCAGAGACGAATGCTATCCAATCGAGTTTTGCCTCCTTGGTGGACTCCCTGGTCAAGGATGTACAACATTGACGCACCCTCTGGTTTGGTCGCCGACGCGACGTCCGTCGGGTAAGCGGTTGGAGCTGTGGCATTGGGCTCGAAATCAGGGGCCGGTGATTGGAGGGTGGTTGATGCCTGGCGTTGGCGTCACACGTGAGGTTCGAACGATGCGAGGTGTTGGTCGTTCATGAAACATCCTGTTAGGGTCGGTGGCCTCTGTTTGGGGCTCGGCTCCTTGATACTCGCAGCCTGTGGGTCGACCGCGACAACCGGCGCCACGACGGCTCAGGTTCACCCACTCGCGCCGAACTATGCCACAGTGCTCGAAACCAGAAATGGGGATCTCTTTGCCGAGGCACAGTCGTATCAACACGGACAGGTGCTCGAGGCCAAGAACGGTGTGCTACGTCTCATGACCCCCGAAGGGGTATCGACTCGTGGCGGCGTCAGTCTGGCGCTGACGCCACGAGGATCGACTGCGTGGGCGGCGGTCATGGCACAGCTCGAACTCTACGTGAGCCCCATTTACGTCGGGCCCATCGGCTCCTGGAAACCGGCCGAGCTCACCACGGCGGTCGCGCCATACCCCGGGTCGGTGTTACCCATGAATTCGACCAAAGCGGTCGCGATCGTCGGATCCAAAGCCTACGGTGCGAGGCATCAAGAGCTGGTGCAGATATCGAGTTCTGGAACGGTCGGCGAACTGCTGGCGACGAACGCTACCCTTCATCACCTTGGTTCGCAGGCCAATTGTCTGAACCCGGTGTACGAGAGCCTGGTTGGTCCCGCCTCCAGTCCGACCCTCCTTGCTAGCTGTGCGAATGCGTCTCGGGTGGAGTTCGCGCTACCGCTTGCGGGAACCTTCGTGGTGCGTACGTCACCAAAGGGGTCTTCATTTGTTGGCTTCTCTCAGCTGGTCGATCTCCCCGGCTCTAGCGTTGCGAAACCGGTGGCCGCCGCGGTGCTCGCGTCAAATGGCGCAGATAAGGATCGGGTAGAGCTCGTCGGGTCCCTGGCATCGAGTGCCAAAGCCACGTTGGATGGTCGTCCGATCGCTGCTCCGTCGGTCGCAGCTTCGGGCAACGGTGTGTGGGTGTTGGTGCCGCTTGCCGGCGGCAAAAGCCAGTTAATAGCGTTCTCGCCAACCGGCGCGGTCACCAGCGATGTCGCGGGCCCCAAGCAAGCGCAGGGACTAGGGCTTTCACTGGGTGGTCACCCCTTGGTGATTAGCGCAAATCCAAATGCTAACGTCATCACGTTGTGGCGTGAAGGTTCGACTGGTTTCGTCAAGACCGGTTCCTTCACTGTTCCCGAGGGAGTCAACTAATCAACTAGGAGGTGCGCGGCCAAAGCCAGGACGCTCGAGCTCGTTCTCGACCCTGTGTGGGGCCGACAGATTGTGCCACATGCGCCTTTGAGATTGGGCGTTCTTTGGGAATGGGCGCTGGCATGGGTGATCGACACGCAGAATTGGGTCAGACAAAAGTGGATCATACAGCACTGGATCATACAGCACTGGATCACACGCACTTGGGTACTGCAAGATTGGGACATTCAAAACTGGGTTGCAGAGGGCGGTCATCGGTGAGACGTTCGCCGATCTACTCACTTGTCCGTCGACCTGTGTTGCATCGACTGTTGGGAACTTGGTCGGTGGTGACCTTATCGGGGTCGCCCTGATGGCTAGGGCTGTGTAGCTGACGAGTGGATAGCGCTGTCGGCAAGGCTTGGTCAACAGGGATTCATACGGGTCAACAGGGATTCATACGAGCGTGCGATCAGCATCAACGAGTCGTCTCAGGGCTTGCCCCGACACCCGCGTTGTGAGGTTGCACATTGAGGTGGCACAACATACGCGCCCTGTTCATCGCTCATCGTGGTGAAGAGGACCCACCTTGTGACCGCGCTCTCGACCAACCGTTGAGTGACGCAATACGAGTGAGCAACCTGCGCACCTGGCCATGATGCCCACTCGGAGCGTGGCGTCGACGGAAGGCGTGTTGGAGCAATCGTGGGTTACCAGGCTCAATGGTGCAAGGTTGGTCACCCCATCGTGGTGGTCATGAGTCCGATCATGGTGTAGACGATGTGGCTGGCTGCGATCGCTGTGATTTCGGCGTGATCGTAGCTGGGTGAAACCTCGACTAGATCAGCTCCGACGAGGACAAGACCACGCAGGAGCCTCAGCAGCCGCAGAACCTCTCTTGAGCTTGGGCCACCAGCTTCTGGTGTTCCGGTCCCCGGAGCGGCACCCGGATCGAGGACATCGATATCGATGGAGAGGTAGACGGGGCTCTCGCCAATCCTGGCCCTGATCCGCTCGGCGATCGCCGGGATCTCGGCATCGACGAGTTCATCGGAGCTAATGATCTGAAATCCAAAGCCTTCGTCGTCGCTGAGGTCGCTATCTCCATACAGCGGACCTCGGGTTCCGACGTGAAAACTCCGGTCCTCAAGGAGCAAACCCTCCTCAAAGGCACGTCGAAACGGAGTCCCGTGGGTATAGGGCGCACCGAAATAGGTATCCCAGGTGTCGAGATGGGCATCGAAGTGGATCAACGCCACTGGGCCGTGCCGCTTGGTCACTGCACGAAGCAGTGGCAACGCGATAGTGTGGTCGCCCCCCAGCGTGATCAGGCGCTCGGCTCGTGAGGCGAGCTCGTTGGCCCGAGCCTCGATGGTGGCGATCGCCTCTTCGATCGAGAATGGGTTGATACCCATGTCGCCAGCGTCGGCGACCTGTACGGTGCCGAATGGGTGCAGCTTCATCGCGGGGTCATAGGGCCGCAGCAACTGCGAGCCGGTGCGGATGGCGAGCGGTCCAAATCGAGCGCCGGGTCGATAGGAGACGCCAGCGTCGAAGGGGGCACCGACGATGGCGATGCCGGCGTTGGTCACCTCTGCGAGGGTTGGGAGACGTGCAAAGGTCGTGGCGTTTGCAAATCGCGGCTCTTGGAGCGCGTTACGCGGTCCGATGGGTTCCATGGGTGACTCCTCCTGTTGGCGATCGACGTTCTCGGCTACTAGCCTAGAACCCGTGGCTATCCTCGCAATCAGAACCATCGGTGATCAGGTGCTTGCGAATCGAGCAACCGAGATCGATACCTTTGATGCAGCGCTTTCGCGGCTGATCGACGACATGTTCGAGACCATGTATGACGCACCGGGTGTCGGTTTGGCCGGCCCACAGGTTGGCATTCCGAAGCGAATCTTCGTCTACGACGCTGGCGACGGACCCGAGGTCTTTATCAACCCGGAGCTCGTCGTCGCCGACGGAGAGTGGGTCTATGAGGAGGGCTGCCTCTCGGTCCCAAGCTACTGGTGGGAGATTCACCGACCCGGACACGTCGTTATGCGGGGCCTCGATCGCAACGGAAAGCCCCAGGAGGTCGAGGGGGAGGGGTTGCTCGGACGCGTCTTGCAACACGAGTACGACCACCTCAACGGCATGCTCTTGATCGAACGGCTCACCGATGAGGAGCGCAAGGCTTTTCGACGTGAGATGCGAGAGAAGCTGATCGACTCATAGGCGTGCGTATCGCGTTTTTCGGCACCGGTCAGGTCTCGGCCACCTACCTCGCGATGCTTGCGAGCACGGGATACCAGGTGGTCAACGTGGTGACCAAGCAACCCAAGCGTCGATCGCGCAACGGGGCTATCGAGGCCACCCCGGTGGCACGTCTGGCCGAGGAGCTCTCGATTCCAGCGCTCACGACCCCCAAGGCGATCGATCCCGCTGCATTCGACGTCGGGGTCGTGGTCTCCTATGGTCGCCTGCTCAGCCCAGAGCTGGTGAGGGCGCGCCCACTGCTCAACGTTCACTACTCGCTCCTACCCGAGCTGCGTGGTGCAGCCCCAGTGGAGCGTTCGATACTCGCTGGTGGCCTCGCCGCCGGTGTTACCCTGATGCGCCTGGTCGAGGAGATGGACGCCGGCCCGGTCTACGCGAGTCAGCCGGTGGCGATTGAGGAGCTTGGCTTGAGCGAGGCCTACGAGCGGCTGACCACGGCGGGCGTTGGCCTCCTCGCCGATTGGCTCGGACGTGGTGACAACTGGATCGAAACCGAGGCCCATGTCCAGGTTGGACCCATCTCGTATGCCCCCAAGATCAGCGATGGTGATCTGGTGATCCGCTGCTACGAGTCCGCACTCATGGGTTACCGTCGCCATCTGCTCGAGCGGGCGTACCTATGGGTCCAAGGTAAGCGACTGCGAGTGCTGCGAGCCCATATCGAGGACGAAGACGACGATCGGGCGATCGGTAGTATCGATGAGCGTGGAAGGATCCAGACGGCAAAGGGGATGCTCGTGCCCGAGTTGGTGCGCCCCGAGGGTCGAGCGACGATGTCCTTCCTCGATTTTCTTCGAGGCACTCGGGTCAAGGCCATCGATATGGGACCACCTCCCGTGGGCGAGACACGTTAGCGGACTCCAGCAATTGGGACCCAAGGCGACGCGTCTGTTCGCACGGTGTGTTGATGCCCAACCAAAGCGTCCATGATGGGAGCCGTCACTCGCGCCATGGTAGTAGCCAGATAGCGCTCGTGACGCACTGGGCCGTCACGGCGCAACAACAGACTACGACAGCATGTGAACGTCGAGGTTGCCATCGGTCATCATGGGTCAGTTCACGCCATCGCCTGAAGATGGCCCCCAAAGGCCTCCGCCGAGCCTACCCAGTTTGAGTCGCCTTGTGAGGCTAACAAACTGATAATAGAGTATTCATCTCAGTCGGTCGCCTCCACAGTGCGCGGTCGGAGAGGATTACCGTCCTTGATCCACGTTTGAGCGATCAGTGAGGCGAGGTTTTGATATCCTTGCGAGTCGACGGCGAAGGAGTTGGCGCCGCCTCAGATAATGAGGTGGGCGGGGCGCCCTAGGCCCGGCCAACTGACGTCATGGCAGTGATAGCCGCTGGGGTGACTGGCTGGTGCGCGATCTGGGATGAAGAGCGGGGCAGGGCTACTGGACTCTAAGATGGCTGCTACGGGTTGTGATCGTTGAGCGCGTAGCTGGTGATGGGTGATTCGGACCTATGGGCAAGCGATGGCAGTTGCCCTAGCTTGCGAAGAAGACCGACTTGGTGAACTACGAGTTGGACAAGGTGACAACATGGGCCGTACGAACCAGGAGCGAGCATTGGCCCCAACGTTGGATTGGTCGTGAGGAATGCGAGGAGCATCTCGAATGCGAGAGACGAATGGGCTCGGTGAGAGCGAGGAAGGGTCTGCGATGGTAGCCGCCAAGGTGATCACGGTGTCCGATGGTGTGATGGCAGGGACCCGCGAGGATCGCTCAGGGGCGGCCCTCGCCGATCGGCTCGGCGAACTCGGGTATCGCATCGAGGATCGATGGGCCATTCCCGATGGGATCCAAAGCGTGACCGACGCGCTGAGGAGGGCGACGACAGGATTCGCAGGTCTCGTGGTGACGACCGGGGGCACCGGTTTTGGCCCTCGCGATCTAACACCTGAGGGCACGCTGGCCATCCTGGAGCGCCAAGCCCCTGGCCTGGCTGAGCAGATGCGCGCTGCGAGTCCGCTCGGGGGTCTGTCCCGTGGCGTCGCTGGCACCGTCGGAACTTCCTTGGTGGTGAATGTTCCCGGTTCACCTCGTGGTGCGGTTGAATCGATCGATGCGATTGCCCCTCTTTTGGGTCACGCGCTCCAATTGCTCGCAGGAGCCGATACCGAGCACCCGGCATCGAGTCGATGACCGACGATGCCTTGATGGAGCATGCGCTGGCGCTCAGTCGACGAGCACGCTTTAGCGCACCTCCGAACCCGTGGGTGGGTGCAGTGATCGTCGATGCCAGCGGCGTCGTTGGTCAGGGGTGGACCCAGCCGCTCGGTGGCCCGCATGCCGAGGTTGTGGCCCTGCGCGAGGCCGGAGAGCGTGCTCGCGGAGCGACCATGTACGTTACCCTGGAGCCCTGCGCGCACCATGGTCGAACCCCTCCGTGTGTCGAAGCGATCAAGGCAGCTGGGATCGGTCGGGTGGTTGTTGCCATCCAAGACCCGGACGAGCGGGTGGCTGGGCGAGGTTTTATGGCTTTGCGACAGGCCGGGATCGCACTCGACGTTGGCATCGGTGCCGAGGCGGTCGTTGACGAGTTACTCCCATACCTATACCAGCGCAGAAGCCATCGGCCATGGGTGCTTGCCAAGGTTGCGATGAGCCTCGACGCCAAGGTCGCTGATGGTCTCGGCGTCTCCCAGTGGATCACGTCGGCGCCGGCACGCGAGCGTGGTCACGAGTTGCGTGCCCGAGTTGGGGCGATCGCCGTCGGAGCCAACACGATGGAGGTGGATCACCCACAGTTGACCGCTCGGCCCAAGGACGTCGATGCATCATTTCCCCAGCCCGAACGCTGGGTCTTTGCCCGACGCCCGTTGAGTTTTTGCACTCCTGGTGTCAAGATCACCAAGGAGACTCCCGAGGACTTCCTCGATCGTCTCGGCGCCGAGGGGGTGCTCGAACTCTTGGTCGAGGGTGGGCCGACCCTGCTTGGCTCTTTTCTCGATCATGAGCTTGTCGATGAGCTTTTTGTCTACATCGCACCCATCATCTTCGGTGATCAGCTCGCGAGCGACGCCTTTCGCCTGACGCCCCCGGCGCTGCTTGGGGATCCCGGGCGGTTTGTCCATAGGGGGGCTGAGAACATCGGTGACGATGTCGAGCTCCGATTGCGTTCACGACGGGGCGAACAAAGCCGGGCTGACTTTGTGTCAGTGCACCTGGACAGCTAGCGTCTCGCAAACCGTGCTCGAAGGCGACCGGTATGCTTTGTCATGGATCGCCCCAACGTCCCCTATCGCGGCGATCAACGGGGTGATAGCGTCGACCCCGCTACTGGGCAATCGGCCGACAGCTTTTGCTCACCTGATAGGCCAGAGGTTCCCTGGTTGGGCAGGTAGTGATCGAACGGGTTTGTTGGCGGCCCCGTTGGGACGTCGATGGTGCGACCGGGGATCGGCCGAGGACAATAGGCGGTGCCTGCACAAACTAGGCTGAGTAGAGTAACGCATTGAAGGGATTGAGTCGATGTTTTCAGGGATTGTCGCCACGACCGTCCTTTATCGTGGCCAGAGCGTTGATGGTATTCATCGCTTCTCCCTTGGTCAGTGGCGCCCGGCCATCGAGCTGGGATCTTCCATCGCGTGCAACGGCGTCTGCCTGACCGTCGTTGAGGTCGACGATGAGTGCTTTGGGGTCGAGATCATCGAAGAGACGATGCATCGCAGCACGTTTTCGCACTTGGCACCTGGTGCCCGAGTCAATGTCGAACAGAGCATCACCGCAAGCACCCTCCTCGATGGAGGGATCGTGCAAGGGCACGTTGACTGTGTCGGTCGCGTGACGCACGAAGGTCCCGATCTGAGCGTGAGCTTCGATCCACGCTTTGATGAGCTAGTTGTTGAGAAGGGTGGCATCGTCTTAAACGGTGTGAGTTTGACGGTGACCGCAGTTGGTACTGGGAGTGCCAGCGTCGCGCTGATCCCGGAGACCCTGCGCCGGACGAACCTCGGCGATCTTGTGGTTGGCTCACCGTTGAACATCGAGTTTGACATTATTGGTAAATATCTCGTGCGTCAACGTTCGCTCGAGCAGCGAGAGGCAGTCAACTAATGGGTTTTCATACCATCCAAGAGGCGATCGACGCGATCGCTCGTGGGGAGATCGTCCTCGTCGTCGATGACGAGAATCGGGAGAATGAGGGCGACCTCATCATGGGGGCCCAATTTGTCGATGCCGAGAAGATCTCGTTTTATCTCGCGCACACCTCCGGCTTGATCTGCGTACCGCTGACCGGCGAACGGCTCGATGAACTCGATATCCCGCTCATGGTCGAGAACAACACCGAGTCGCATCTCACCGCGTTCACGGTTTCGGTCGATGCGAAGCGGACAGTGACGACGGGCATCTCAGCGGCCGACCGGGCGAGCACCATCCAGGCGCTGGTCGATCCCACCACCAAGCCCTCGGACCTGACCAGGCCCGGCCATGTCTTTCCGCTGCGGGCTCGAGATGGCGGGGTGTTGCGTCGCGGAGGTCACACCGAGGCGGCGGTCGACCTCGCGCGCCTCGCTGGTGTCGCACCGGCGGGGGTGATCTGTGAGGTGGTGACCGAGGATAAGCGGGAGATGGCCCGCCTGGACGAGCTCACCGCGTTTGCCGAGAAGTACCACTTGGTGCTCATCTCGATCGCGGATCTCATCCGCTATCGGGCAGCGAATGACAAACTTGTGAAACGGGTCGATGGTGCGACCGCGCGAATCCCCACCGACTACGGTGAGTTCACCGGTGTGGCCTATCAATCGATTCTTGATGGAGAACAACACGTCGCCCTCATCATGGGCGAGATTGCCGACGGGGAGCCGGTGTTGGTGCGGGTCCATTCTGAATGCCTGACTGGCGATGCCTTTGGTTCCAGGCGCTGTGATTGTGGCCCTCAGCTGCATCGATCGATGGAGATCATCGCACAAGAGGGACGAGGGGTTATCGTCTACCTTCGAGGACATGAAGGACGCGGCATCGGGTTGGCACACAAGCTGCGCGCCTACCAGCTCCAGGAGCAGGGTCTCGATACTGTCGAGGCCAATGAGGCACTGGGATTGCCGGTTGATTCACGTGACTATGGCATCGGATCCCAGATCCTGGTCGACCTTGGCGTTAAGAAGATGCGGCTGTTGACGAATAATCCGACCAAGTACGGTGGGCTTTCTGGCTTTGGACTCGAGATCGTCGAACGGGTGCCGTTGGTGATAGAACCACACGCGGATAACCTGCGATACCTACAGACGAAGGCGAACAAGATGGGTCATCTGCTCGATCTCGATTGAGTGCCTAAGCTGTGTGCCCAGGCTGTGAGCTCAGGCTTTGTAATCAGACTGGGTGCCCAGGTGCCCGCCTCTGTTGATGCTTTGTGGTGATTGCGTGAGTCGGTAGCTGATCATCGACAACGGTGAACGCGTGGGCGATGGAGCGAGGAACACTGCTTGGGGGGTCACGCCGATGCGAGGTGCACACGGTTGGAACGTCCCCAACGCCTGAGTATCGGCAGCTAGGGTTGGTCAAGGGCATCACCTTGTCGTGGTGACCAAGGAGGATGATCGGGACTTCGGATTATCGGTGGATCCGGGCTCAAGACGGGGGTGAGACTTGTTTGGCGCTTGTAGGTTGAAGACAGCGAAAGAGAGATGGCGAGGATGGGAGAGGTTGTGAAGAATCCAGGTGAGGATCGTCGAGGCCTAGAGGAGCTGATTGGCCAGCTGAGCGCAGGGCCTGGCGATCGTTTTGGCATCGTCGCTTCGGAGTTCAACCAGGTGATTGTCGACCCGTTGGTCGCCGGAGCCAGGGCCGGTTTTCACGCGGTTGGGGTTGAGGACGCCGCGCTTACCGTCGTGTGGGTTCCGGGTGCACTCGAAATCGCTGGAGCGGTGAGGCAATTACTTGAGCATCGTTCATTGAATGGGATCGTCGCAGTGGGTGCGGTCGTCAGGGGTGAGACGAGTCACTATGACGTAGTCGTTTCGCAAAGTGCTAGCCAGCTCATGGGGTTGGCTGTCTCCTCGAACGTGCCGATCGTGAACGCGATCCTCACCGTTGAGACGATTGAGCAGGGATTGAATCGGGCTGGCGGCAAGGATGGCAACAAGGGCTTTGACGCCGCACTCGCTGTCGTGCGCCTCGTCTCGCTCTATCGCCAGTTGGCGAAGGGGTAGCGAGATGCTTCGCATCGTTGTTCCAAAGGGAAGTCTGGAGAAGGCGACCTTTGCTTTGTTTCGCGAGGCTGATCTCGCGATCGAACGCTCCAGCGAGGTTGACTACCGTGCGATGATCGATGATCCGCGCGTGCAAGAGGTTCGGGTCCTTCGGCCACAAGAGATCCCGACCTACGTCGCCGAGGGACTATTTGACCTTGGTATCACCGGCCGTGATTGGATCGAGGAGACAGGTGCTGATGTCGTCTCACTGGGTGAGCTCCAGTACTCGAAGGCCACGGCCCGACCCATTCGTGTGGTTTTGGCCGTTGGTGCAGATAGCGATGTCCACACCGTTGCCGATCTCAGCGATGGGGTCAGGGTCGCTACCGAATATCCAGAGCTCGCTCGTCGCTTTCTCAAGTCCCATGGCATCGATCCAGTGATTCTTCTTTCCTATGGGGCTACCGAGGCGAAGATCCCGGAGATTGCTGACGCGGTGGTTGAGATCACCGAGACCGGTAGGGCGCTTCGTGCCGCTGGTTTGAGGATCATCGAGACGGTGCTCGTGTCCTATACCGAGCTGATCGCCAATCCTACAAGTGCCGCTGACCCCGAGAAGCGACATGCGATGGAGCAGCTCAAGACGTTGCTCGTCGGCGCGCTGTCGGCGCGGGATCGCGTCTTGGTGAAACTCAATGTCGGTGCTGAGAACCTGAGTGCGATCATCGAGGCGCTCCCGGCGATGAAGTCGCCCACCGTCTCGGCCCTGTATCAGGAGAGCGGCTTTGCGGTCGAGGCCGTCGTCCCCCGATCCGCGATCAATCTTCTGATTCCATCGCTCAAAGATCGTGGTGCCACCGATATCCTTGAGCTTCCGCTATCCAAGGTCGTTCCCTAACCATGGGGTGGATCCGAGGCTGGTGGCAGCGTCTGGGTGCAGCGAATCAACGGGTGGCTGGTGCCGACGGACGGGCGCGAGAACTCATCCCGATGGCGCTCTATGATCAGACGCAGATGCTCGAAGGTCAGGTGACGAGCTTTGATCCACACGTTGGCCTTGGCACGGTGCGCCTCAATGTAAAACCGCCACACGAGGTTCGCTTCCACTGCATTACCATCGACGATGGATCCAGGGCCATCGGCATCGGGGTTCGGGTCTCGGTTCGTCTCAAGGCTGGCTTTGGCGGGGAACTCGAGGTTGCAACCCTGCACAAACTTTCCTAGCCCAACCACCGCCAGTCCAAACCTATGCCAGTCCAAACCCTGAGCCAATGTGGTGGTGGCGTCTGTGTTTGTCTCAAACAGCATCGATCTTAAGCTGCGCTGATCTCGATCGAGGGAGAGGGCCGGTCGATGCCGCCTTGGTTGCAAACACTAAATGAAATCTTCTCCGGCTTTACTGAGCCCAACTTTAGCAGATCGACTGGGCGCCAACAACTGGTACGCCTGTTGGAGCCAGGAGTTTTGGTTGTAACTGGCATGCCATAACGTGTTCTGTTACCAAAAATGTTCTTTCACCAGGTACCGTGAGACCGCGCCATAGTATCGGAGTGGTGCCCGTGTAACGTGGGCCGCAACTGCGTAGCTGACCCTGAACTGGTAGAGGAAGGTCTTGCTTTGAATCGAAGGAGGTGCTTTCCGGATCGTTCCGGCTGGTTGACCTGCGGCGGTGTCGTTGAGGCCCGCTGACGACGAACCAGGCTGGAGCTCAGGAACTGCCACCTTATTCCTGAGCAATGCTTAGTAATGCCACCTATAACATATAGATGTGGGTTCACTCGTGTCGATCGGAACCGCTGCTAAGGAGTTAGGCGTTCATCCGGCCACCCTTCGACGCTGGGAAGAAGAAGGCAAGATTGATCCTCCTGAAAGGACCGCTGGTGGCGACCGTCGATATGACTTGTCACAATTGCGTCACTTGGCCCCTCACCAAGCACCATCATCTAGAACAACTCTGGCCTACGCTAGGGTATCGACCACCGGCCAAAAAGACGACCTCACTCGCCAAGTGGCACTTCTCGAAAGTTTCTGCGCAGCACAAGGTTGAACGTATGAAACTCTCACCGATGTTGGCTCTGGTCTCAACTATCAAAAACGTGGATTGCGACAACTCATTAACCGCATCTGTTCAGGTGAGGTTGGTCGGCTGGTGCTCAGTCATAGGGATCGGCTGCTTCGTTTTGGGTCAGAGTTGGTTTTCTCCCTCTGCGAGCATTTCGGTGTTGAGGTAATCATCATCAACGCTAGCGAAGACGCAACCTGTGAAGAAGATCTAGCAAATGATGTCATTGAGATCGTAACCGTCTTCTCAGCCAGGCTATATGGCTCCAGAAGCCATAAGAACAGACAAGTCATGAACCAGCTCCGTGAGGTTGCCAAAGAGGTGAGTCCATGAAGCGATGTCCGAACCTCACCCTATGGTTGATACGATGAAGCGCACGGTACGCCTAGCCACATTGCCACTCAACAAGGGCAAGTATGGGGAGCTGTGTTCGGTAGTCGGGCACTATGTCGACGCTAAAGCGCGTCTTTGTGTCCCATCTGCGCCAAGTGAGCCTGTGGAGGCTACTAGACGAAGCAAGAGCTTTGCGTGACTACGCCAAGGCGCAGGGCTTATACCCAGAGGGCATCAATGTCCATCTGGTAGACCAAGCCGCCTTTGATGCCGTGGATACCTGCGTTCGCCATATCGAGTCCTGTTTTGCCCGTGTGGACATCAAAGCAAAAGTGTGGAGACGCTTTACAGACGAAGACGAAAGACATTACGCCTACGCATGTTTAGCACGGTACTCGGCCATTGCCCAGATCATGGGCGGTTCCGTACCAAAGATCTCTACGGTGGCTATTGCTCCCAAAGCGAGAGCAAAGATAGCCTCGTACCTACACCGTGTTATTCGAGATGCACTCGGCAGCAGTTGGCCAACGGTTATTACGTCTCGCTCTATGTCGTTGGACTCTAGTTTGTACTCGGTGGCAGACAACGAGACTCGAACAGGCAAAACCAGACGCTATGTCAAAGTCGTGAGCTCAACCCGCAACAAGCGCATCTCGTTACCCCTGTCTGGCCTCTCTCGTGTGTCGGGAAACATCAGGGTTGTCCTGGATGAAGAACGCAAGCGAGCCTTCATCCACGTAAGCTACGACGTTGCACGCCAAGACAGGGCCACCGGCGAAGCTGTAGCCCTTGACTGGGGGATCACCGAGGTCTGTACCGATGACTCAGGAGTCCATCATGGCGACGAGTATGGCCGAGCGCTTAGGTCGATGACCGAGCGCCGGAACAAGACCGGCGAAGCAAGGAACCAGCTTCACGCGTTATCAAAGAGAGACGCTGGTTCCAAGCGAACCAAGCACATCGCACGAAACAACCTGGGCAACAAGAAACAGCAGGCTCGGCTCCGACGCGCAAAGGCACAACTACAGACGATCTCTGGCGCTGCAATGAAGGAAGTGGTCTATGGAGACGGCAATCGCACCCGTAAAAACGGACGGGTACGACAGCTACCGAGCCAACGGCCAAGAGAGATCATCATCGAAGACCTGTCTCACCTGCGAGGTAAGGCCAGGTCCAAGAAGATATCTCGACTCTGCTCATCATGGGCAAGACAAGAGAACCAAGAACGCATGACGGTACATGCGCATGTCGGAGGTTCCGGCATTACAACGGTCAACGCGGCCTACACCAGCCAAACCTGTCCTGATCCAACGTGTGGGTATGTCCATAGGGACAACCGACACGGGGATGGGTTTCACTGCGCCAATCCCTATTGGGATTGTGACTGGCAGGGTGATGCAGACCACGTGGCTGCCATGAACATCCAAATCAAGGATCGAAGATCGCCAGATCGACCGGTTCACTTCCTACCCGCAAGTGAAGAAGATCCTTGACGCGAGGTTCCTACGCCGAATGGAAAGCCGGAATATCCCAGTGGATACCAAGGCTACCGCTCACGGCAGGACCCCAAGCGAACCACAGTCGCTAGCTACGACGGTGGGAGGTACTCACAATGCCGCCCGTATGAGTCCTGTTCCCGTGGTGGGGACAGGGAGACTCGACGGCTGGGGAGCGAAAAGAAAAGGAGTGCTTAAGAATGTTTAAGTATTCTGGAGCGGGTAGTTGGTGCTGTTACTCAGACGGGGTCGAGGGGGTCGGATGGTCGAGCTTGGCAACCTGGACGAAGGCCGCTTGGAGCTGTCGGAGACCATCCTGTAGCGGTTGGCCGATATCGCCAAGACGATCCTCGACAGCACTCAGTAGGCCGGCGAAGGCATCGATGGCGAGGCTGGCATCGGCCAGTCTGGGTGGGGTGGCGCCAAGGTAGAGTCCTGCGAGTTCGAAGAGGCCATAGGCATGGTTGGCGATGATCGCGCCAGGTTCAGCGTCGAGGAGTTCGCGCTGCAGCTTTAAGATTTGTTCTTCCTCTGCCGACATCGAGAGATGTACCGCCCTTTCGTCTTGGTTGAACAGGAGTTGGTTGGGTAGGGAAGCAGTCATCCGACTGCTAGAGTGATTCTAGAAGGCTAAGCGGAGTTCTGTCTCCCCCCTACTGGCTCGAGTCAGAGCAGCTGGGTTCAGGTGGAGCGATGCTGCCTCTCGTGAAGTTCACAGATTGGAAGGAGTAGCTCTATCGCCTCAACACCAGACCCCGATGCACGGATCAATGATCAAATCCGAGTCCGTGAGGTTCGCTTGGTTGGACCTGATGGGAACCAGCTAGGCATTAAGCCTATCCAGGAGGCGCTCACCATGTCGCGAGCGCTTGATATGGACCTCGTGGAGGTCGCGCCGATGGCTCGCCCCCCGGTTGCCAAGATTATGGACTATGGCAAGTTCAAGTTCGATCAGGCACAGCGAACCAAGGAATCCAAGCGGAAGGCATCTGCCACACAGATCAAGGAGATGAAGTATCGTCCCAAGATCGGGGTTGGAGATTTTGATACCAAGACGCGCCAAGTCCATAAGTTCCTGGCAGAAGGTCATAAGGTCAAGGTGACCATTATGTTTCGCGGGCGAGAGATCTTCCACCCTGAGCTCGGTCAAGAGATTCTTGAGCGGGTCATCGAGGGGGTGAAGGAGGTCGGTCGCGTTGAGACCTTCCCCAAGCTTGATGGTCGTAACATGCTCATGGTGCTCGTGCCTGATAAGCGCCCGGTGACGAAGGCCCAGGAGTCAGCTCCTGGGAAGTCTGTTGCACAGGGATCAGGCCGCCCCAGCTCGAGTGGAGGGCCATCCTCCAATGGAGCCGCTCAACGTTCGGTCAACGGTTCTACCGCGAACAACGGTGGCACCTCCAACGGGACCGCGCCCGCTGAAGCAACAGCGCCCGCTGAAGCAACAGGGCCTCCCCAGACTGGATCCCCGGTCGAGGATGTCCCATCGGCTTCAGTTGGCGAGGCGCCGGCTCCAGAAGGGGCCGCCAGGTAAGCAGAGGCAAACTGCCAAGTGGCTGAGCGGCGCTTTGTTCGTGGCTGTCGTGAGGGCAAGTTCCGCGCCGTTGCGGTACTCAGTCTTCGAAGCCGGTGAGCGAGGTGGTTGGCAATGCTTGAGGTGTTTGGTTGTCGACCGATTGCGAAGTTGATGGAAACAGCGTTGACGAGCACAGGGTTCATGAACACAGGGTTGATGAGTACAGTACTCGTCAGGACAACACTGGTCAGTACGAGTAAATAGCCAGAGTCTGTTGCGTTGCAGTGCCTTCACTAGGAAGGCTGGGTTGATGGGCGATCAGGATCTGGTCCGCTGGCGTGGAGCTCGCGGTTGTGGGTTTTGTCGATTCTGTCTCGATGCAGCTCCGCTTCGAGCAGCTGATCCTGGTTGGAGCAGGTCGGTTGGATGAGTTCGTTGGTACGGGTCAGGTTGATACCGGGATGCCTTGATATGACGATCGGGGTTCTCGCGTCGCAGAGAATATAGAAGTTCATTCAGAGTTGGAGCTACAGGGTCGTCCTAGGGTTGGGATTCGATGTGGTGATGCGCAGAGGCATCGCGGATGCAGAGATGCTCACTCGAGTTCGTCCTTGGGCATAGGAAGAGAGCACGTCCGCTCGTGTGAGCGAGCGCTACGTTGTTCGTCGTTGGTTGTTGTGCAGGGTCCAGAGTAGATGATGCTTTGGTGGGAAGAAAGGTAAATGAGAGATGCCGAAGATGAAGACCGATAAAGGAGCCAAGGCTCGATTCAAGGTCACCGGAACGGGTAAGTTGCGTAGGCAGCATGCCTTCACCTCGCATTTGCTGGAGAAGAAGTCCTCTAAGCGGATGCGTCACCTCCATCAGGATGTCGAGGTTTCGAGTGGAGACGCACGTCGAGTGAGGAAGTTGCTAGGGCGCTAGTCCTTGTTGCCCGACTTCGTGGTGTCGTTGCGGCGCATCGATCGGGAGGGGTCGGCAACCACTGGCTTGCTCGCGGTCGATGAGCGAAGTGGTGACTGGTTGTTCCAGGAGCGCGCGGAGACTCGATCCTTAACGAGCGAGACCAGGTGGCTCCTTCGAGTAACCGCTCCTCAACCCAGCGAGCCTACGTAAGCGAGGTTGGGGCCAGTGGGTGATGGAGCTTAACCGAGGTGAGGCTCAAGTTAGTAAGGGCGCAACTGAGTTAGGCCCCAAACAGGTACGGCTCCGGCGGTCGGGAACACCCCTGAATTTGGTTCAACCGGTTGATGGCCCCAGTCAAAGGAGCGTTAGCGGTCCGACAAGCAAGGCGGTCCCGTCAGGTACGGCGACCCGGGTAGTACAAAGTTGTAATAGGCATATGGTTCAAAGAGGAATAAGGAGAAGACATGGCACGAGTTAAACGGTCCATCAATTCAAAGAAGCATCGTCGTAAGATTCTTGAGCTGGCGAGCGGATACTACGGCAACAAGAGTCGCAGCTATCGGGCCGCTCATGAGCAGGTCATGCACTCGCTGCAGTATGCCTATCGTGATCGTAGGGCGCGCAAGGGAGAGTTTCGACGCCTATGGATCCAGCGGATCAACGCCGCGGCACGCCTCAATGGCACCAGCTATTCGCGGCTGATGTTCCAGATGAAGGAGGCCGGGGTCGAGGTCGATCGCAAGATCCTGGCTGATCTGGCCGTGACCGATCCAGGTGCCTTTGCCCGACTGGTGAGTTCCGTCTCTGGTCGCTAGTGCCATCAGAGCGGCAACGCAGGCTGAGCTAGCTCAGCTTCGTGAGCTCACACGTTCGCGTTCTAAGCGCCGGGCCTCGGGTCTTTACGTCCTCGAGGGCCGGCGCTCTGTCGATCAGGCGCTAGCGCTTGGGGAAGAACTTGCATTGGTATTCGCCAGCCCCGACCAGGTCGACCGCTATCAGGCTGTGGGTGATCGTCTGCGGGTTGTTCCCAAACGGCGCCTTGAACAAATCTCTTCCCTCGACACCTCGGACGGTGTCATCGGCGTCAAGGCGATTGTGACCGAGCCATTGGCGAGCGTCGCCGAGCGTGATTGTATTTTGGTGCCGATCGGTCTCCAGGATCCCGGCAATTTGGGAACCCTGCTCCGCTCCGCGCTGGCCTTCTTCGAGCGGGTCGGTCTCGTGGTGGGACCAGACACGGTTGATCCGTTCTCACCTAAGGTTGTCCGTGCGACCACTGGCCTGCTAGGCCTGGTGGCCATCCATGAGACCGATGACTATGGTGACTGTCTCGTCGAGTTGGGGGAGCGTGGCGTGACCGGTGTCGCACTCGTTCCCCACGCTGGGGTGAGCCTGACTGATGTTGCCCCAGCGGCGCCGATTGCGTTGTTGATAGGTTCTGAGGCGCATGGAATCCCCGATGAGCTGTGTTCGCGTTGCGCTTGGAGCGTCTCAATTGCGCAGCGTTCGCAGGTAGAGTCGTTAAACGCCGGTGTCGCCGGCTCGATTGCACTCTTTCATCTCGCTGCTCTTGGTGGGTAATCGGCTTAGCATGCCACTGGTAGGCATTGCGGCATCAAGGGGAGCCATGTAGTAGCGCAAACGCGTGTTCGTGCTCCTGAAGGGCTCGTCGTGTCTGCCTCGCACGAGCTCATCATCACGAGCCCGGTGATTGACCGTTTATCCTGATTACAGACGTCAAGGGATGAGAGGATCACAATGGCCGAGATCGATGCATTGCTCGAAGAGCTGGCAGAGTTTGTACAGCGCTTTGAGACCATACTCGCGACGATCGAGACGACCAAGGACTTGTTGGAGGTCAAGGAGCAGGTCCATGCACCGACGGCTCCGCTTGCGACGATTTCGAGGGCCATGCGACAAGTCGCTCCCGAGGACCGACCTCGCGTTGGTTCGCGGCTCCACGACGCGCGTGCCCGCCTCGACGCCGCGCTCGAAGATGCCGAGCAGCGGGTGGGCGAGCTTGAGCTCAGCGCTCGACTCGCGGCAGAGCATGACGATATCGCCAACTACCTCTATCCAGGACGCCTCCACGGAACTGGTGCGCTGCACCTTATTACCCAGACTCGCATGATACTCGAGGACCTTTTCACGTCGATGGGGTTCATCGTCGCCGAGGGCCCCGAGGTCGAGACGGAGTTCCATAACTTCGAGGCGCTCAACATCCCTAAGTTCCATCCAGCCAGGGCGAATCAGGATAGCTTTTACCTCAACTACGGCGAGAGGGAGTCAACGTTGCTGCGGACCCATACCTCGCCGGTGCAGATCAGGCTGATGCAGTCGAGCAAGCCGCCGATCTACGCCATCGTCCCTGGTCGTGTCTATCGTCGCGACACCCCCGATGCCCGTCACACCCCAGCTTTTCATCAGCTTGAGGCCCTCGTCGTCGATCGCGGTATCACGTTCGCTCACCTAAAGGCCACCATCGAGGCATTTACCTCGGCCTACTTCGGGCCAGGAATACAGGCCCGCCTCCGTCCCGCCTACTTCCCGTTCACCGAGCCATCGGCTGAGTTTGAGATCACCTGCACGATCTGTCGGGGTGAAGGCTGTCGTACCTGCTCGGGGACTGGTTGGATCGAATTGGGCGGTTCAGGCATGGTTCATCCAAACGTCTTTGCCCATGTTGGCATCGATCCAGAGGTCTACAGCGGTTTCGCCTTTGGGTTCGGCATCGACCGACTGGCCCAGATGAAGGTGGCACTCAAAGATATGCGTATCTTGCCCGAGAACGATCTACGAGTTTTGGCTCAGATGAGAGGAGTGTTGTGAAGATCACCCTGGCATGGCTGGCGGAGTTCCTCGACGTGAGCGAGCTGTTCGACCTCACAGACGCACTTCGGGTCGGCCCAGAGCATGGCGGTGTTCGCCAACTCGTGGACGCGATGAACGATCTTGGCATGGTGGTCGAGGGTGTGGAGCATGCCCCAGCCTCACTCGATGGCGTGGTCGTTGGCCAGGTCGTCTCACTCGAGTCGATTGAGGGTGCCGATAAGATCCGCGCGACCCTTGTCGATGATGGCCAAGGAGATCCAAAGTCAGTGGTCTGTGGCGCCTGGAATTTCCAGGTCGGTGACAAGGTGCCCTGGGCTCGACCAGGGGTTACGCTCCCAACGGGCATGACACTAGGGGAGCGCAAGATGCGTGGCGTTGTCTCCCTTGGCATGCTCTGTTCCCCGGTTGAGGTGGGTGTCTCCACCGAGGCGGGTGGTCTTTTGATACTCGACCCATCAACCCCCGTAGGAGTCTCATTCAAAGAATACTTCCAACTCGGCGACGATGTGGTGTTCGACCTCGCCATCGAGGCCAATCGCCCGGATGCCAACTGCGTCATCGGTGTCGCCCGGGATCTCGCCGCCTGGCTCGGCGTCAAGTTCGTCGCACCTTCGCCCTTGAGCCTCCCACTCCAGGTGGAGCCTGACCCCATCAATGATCCGGAGGCATGTGATCGGCTGGTGGTCGCCAAGCTTTCCGGTGTCCAGTCCGCCTCGTTCGATCTGTGGCGAAGCCGTCGACTGCGGCTTGCCGGCATGCGTTCGATCAGCCCAGTCGTCGATGCCAGCAACTATGTCATGCTCGAGCTAGGACAACCAACGCATCCCTACGATGTCACCCGTTTAGCAGGGGAGACCATCGCCGCACGCTTTGCACGGCCAGATGAAGCTGTTGTTACCCTCGATGGGTCGACTCGCACACTCGAGACGACCGATGTCGTGATCGTCGATGGCGATGATCGGGTCGCGGGGCTCGCCGGTGTCATGGGTGGTCTCGCAACCGAGGTGAGTGCCGAGACGGCGACGGTTCTTATCGAGGCTGCTCATTTTCCACCCAGCCGCATCGCGCGCACTGCCAAACGCCTCAATGCGCGTAGCGAGGCCTCTGGTCGTTTCGAACGTGGAACCGATCCAGAGATCTGTGCCGTGGCGATTGAGCGAATCGCCAGCCTGGCCAACCTCACGCTGGTCGGGCCGATGTCGGAGCGGGTCAATGCCGTTACGCCGCCGGTCCCGATCGAGGTCCGCGCTGCTCGAGTGGGCGCTATCCTCGGGCATGAGCCAGTGGCTGAGCCCCTCGCCGTGCTGGCCCCGGGTGGTCCGCTCGCGCGCATCGGCTTTGCGATCGAGCAAAACGGGGAGGACTTCCTGGTGACGCCGCCGAGTTTTCGGCCAGACGTCACCACTGAGATCGAGGTGATCGAAGAGGTCGCACGACATTTTGGTTATCAGCGCATCACGTCGACCCCGTTGGTGGTTACGACCACCGGTGGCCTCACGGCGCGCCAACAACTTATTCGTCGGTTGAAGTCGATGCTGGCGGGCATGGGAATCTTTGAGGCGTGGTCCGTGACCATCGTCTCGGCCGAGGAGCACGAGGTTGCTGGTGGCGCGTTCGAGCCGATCGCGCTCAGTGATCCGCTGGTGGCCAACGAGTCGGAGTTGCGCCAGAGCGTGCTCGCCGGTTTGTTGCGCTCGTTGAGGGTTAACCTCACTCGTCGGGCGACCCCGATCGCACTTTTTGAGCTCGGGCCGGTGATGCTTCGAACGCCAGACACCTCGGCCTTGCTTCCTGATGAGCACCTCCGCCTGGGGGTGCTGATCGAGGGGGGCGAGAACGGTCTGGTGGTAATCGCCCCGGTTGTCACGGCGCTCACTCGCCTTTTTGGGCTCCAGGATCGGCTCGTGGCCGGCCCCCGCGATGCAACACCGAATAGTGCAGGGCCTAATGGTGCTGGGTCTAACGATACTGGGCGCACAGGATGGCCAGAGCTGCACCCGGGCCGGGTGGCGGATCTTTCCCTCGATGGGCGAGTGATCGGGGTGGTCGGTGAACTGCATCCTCGTCAGATCCCAGTCGAGCTTGCCCACCTGGTGGAGGGTCGTTTTGGGTACCTCGAGATCGACTTCGAGGTGCTGGTTGAGTCGATGCAGCCGCTGGAGGACCTCGTTGTCGGGTCGGTCTACACCGCGAGTACGCTCGATCTGTCCTTCTCGCTGGCCGGTCAGTCGCCGGTTGCACCGCTCGTTGACATGGTCGTCGCCGCTGGTGGTGAGCTCGTGCGCGATGTGATGATCTTTGATCGGTTTGTGCGAAGCGATGAACCATCGGTCATCTATCTCGGGATTCGTCTACGGCTTGAATCCGATGCCGGGGTGATCGAGGAGGGGGTTATCCAGGAGCTGATCGAGCGAATCGATCAGCGGGCGAGCGCGGTTAATGCCCATCTCAGACGAGGATAGGCGTCGACGATCCTCACACGATAGCTTGACTTGCGCGGAGATTGTCATCGCATGCCTCGTCGTGGCCACGTTGGGATCGTTGCTCCAATGATGGTGGCTGGTCGAGCGGTGGCCCTCCCTCTTGGGGTTGGTACAACTCGTTCGTCCAAGAGATGGGTATCGGTGCTGGGATCGAGCGTCTCGGTCTGCGGTGGTCGCCGGGTTTGAAGCGGCAATTGGTTGTCACGTCGAAAACCTCTGTGGGTCTATCGCAAGTTCTCTTACTGGGTTGTCATCAACTTTGCCGCACTCTCTTCTGCCGTTTCTCATGATGGGTTGTGGCGTGTCGTATGAGTGGGCCGAAGCGTCGAGATCTGCGGTGGTGCGCACGCGGAGTCGAGGCTGATTCATGGCCGTTGTGTCGCTGGGCGTGATCGCGATGATGTTGCCAGAGCGGGTGGGTCGCCCCGGTGATAGCCGTCGCCATCACATCGGAGCATCGCCGGTAGGTCCGTGACGATGAGCAAGGGCGTTCATGGTGCGTGAGGCGTTGATCGATGGTTTTGGGTCGTGAGGAGCTTGACGCGCTCGGTCATCGTCTCAAACGCACCTGTCGAAACCGGTGGTGGCGGAGTACTCATCATGGTCGTAGTTGCTGCCTGTGGTCTGGCGTCGCTCCTTGGTGGGCGATGGACGATTGTGGAAGATGCCTCTTTTGCAGCCGGTTGGCGCGCTTGGATTCGGGCTGTGGCTGATGTGGTCGGGGTAGCCTCGCTTTGGAGGTAGTTCACCTTGGCCTTGGGGTTGTACGGCGCGGGGTCATCCAGTCGGCGCCTTGGGATTGGAGCTTTCTTGTCTCGGCCTTGATCTCCACAGATAGACCATGCAATCTGAGGGGTGACAGCGTAGAGGGCTCCTGGCTGGCCCATGGTGTCCGTCTGATGTCCTCGATAAATATTGGGTTCAAGCCCGATTTGATAAGGAGACAAATATCGCAATCGTCGATTTGCTCCAAAACGGGATCGTCAACCTGTCCGGTCATTCGGACAAGTGAGCTCAGCGTATCGCTTCCAGCTGGGATAACAGGTCTCGCAGGTCTCTCGATGGCACGTTTGTAGTCCGTTTCCGAACCGGCAGGCTTTCTGCTAGATTGGTTACCGTGTCTCCTATAGATTTCGTAGTCCTGTTGGCGTTGATCTCGATCCTGGCTGGCGTGCTCGGATCGTTGGTCGGTCTCGGTGGTGGAGTGATCGTCGTCCCAGTGTTGACGTTGCTCTTTCACGTTGACATTCGACTGGCGATTGGTGCCTCGATCATCTCGGTGATCGCGACCTCCTCAGGCGCAGCGGCAGCCTATGTGCGAGAACGCATGACCAACCTGCGGGCTGGTATGTTCCTTGAGATAGCAACCACAACCGGGGCGGTGACGGGTGCTTACCTCACCACCGTCTTGCCGGCGAGGTTCCTGTTTATCCTGTTCGGGGTGGTGCTCGGCTATTCAGCCATCGCCATGTATCGCAAGCGCAAGGCGGCAGCACTGCTCTCGGTCTCCCATGATCGGATCGCGAACTATTTCAAACTGCACGGTAGTTACTACGATGACGCGGAGAAGAAGGAGATCACCTACAAGGTCGTCGGTACGAAGCCTGGTCTCGCGCTGATGTTCGTAGCCGGGATGGTTTCGGCCCTGCTCGGTATTGGGTCTGGAGCTTTGAAGGTTCCGGCGATGGATCTTGCAATGCACCTGCCGATGAAGGTATCGTCCGCGACCTCAAACTTTATGATCGGGGTTACGGCGGCGGCGAGTGCCGGGGTATACTTCGCACGCGGTCAGATCGACCCGATTATCGCCGCACCGGTTGCCGCCGGCGTGCTCGGTGGTTCCATGATGGGAGCCAAGGTCCTTGGGCGAATTCACTCCAACAAGGTGCGAATCCTGTTTGTGGTCGTACTCGCGGTGATCGCGATTGAGATGTTCCAAAGGGGGTTGTTCTAAATGGCACAACGTGAAAAGACTCCAGAGGAGCTCGAGAGGCTCGAACAGAAGGTTCGCCAGACCGAGATCGCCATCAGCTGGGTGCTCAGAGTTGGTGTGGTCCTGTCCGTGATCATCGTGACGATCGGGCTGGTCGTCATCTTTATTCACCATCCGGGTTATGCCAAGATCACCGGTGGCGTCTCGTATCACACGGTCGCGGGCAAGACGGCGCTGTTCCCACACACCTTCGGTGGCATCATCAAGTACCTAAAGGCCGGTAAGAACGGTGAGGGTCGTGGCATCGTGGTCATGGGACTTATCGTTTTGCTATTGACCCCGATTTTGCGGGTGGTGACCGGTGTGATCAGCTTCATCTACGAGGATGACCCGCCGATGGCGATCGTGACCGCCTTTGTGCTGTTCGTTCTGATCATGTCGTTCGTGCTTTCGGGGGCGTAGACTTTGGGATCATCGCATCCGTAGATGCTCAAGTGGCGCTTTACCTTGATAAACAAACCCTCAACCAACGGTTGAGGGTTTGTTTGTCAAGGTGTTTCGTTGCCTGTGGAGCGCACTGAGGTTATGTCGTGGGAACCCCTGGAGCGGCAACATTCGTGGGTGTTGCGATCCAACTAGCGGCTTGTCAGACTGGCAGGATTGACGGCGGTGCGTGCTTCTCTGCCGGGGGTGAGGCAATATGGGTGTCAAGCGACCAATGCTCATGGATCACGGGCGGGTGATCTTTGGGCTGACTACGCGGGCATAGCACCGTGAATGCGCATTACTTCACCAATGGTGGTGTACCGTCTGTCTGTCAGAAGGACATAGCGCAAACGTGTACCTTCCACGCTTTTGCTGGTCCAGAGTCAAATATAGGATATTGGGCTATCCAGATATGTAGAGAGGAAAATGTATTATGAATAGGAGTATTCTTCGGTCGGTTATGGCGATTGCAGCAGGGACTATCGTCTCGACTGGTTTGGTTGTTGCGAGCGGCACCAACGCCTTCGCCGCTAATCCAACGTGTTCACCCCAGAGTGGGGTTGGGCCCGGTCTCGGTAGTCACCATGATCCCCTTCAGTCCCCGTTACGCATATGTGGGGAGGGCCAGGGGACGGTTACGGTTCCAGCAAGTGGTGACGTATCTGTGACGGTTCAGATTTTTCAGACCTATCCTGGCCATGGCCCGGTAGATACCCTGTTCTTGCCTGGTAGCGAGATTCAGATCCCTTATTACTCGACGAGTGGGGGTTCCGCGGCTAATCCTAGCTTTGCTGATATTCCGCTTAGTTTTGTAGAACTTCAAGATAAGGCTGGCAACAATCCGACGACCTTCTCGGTCACTCTCACAGGGCTAACCCCTGGTGTCGATGCGATTGGTAATGTGACAACCACGAACCAACTGTGGTTGAGCGGATCTGTCCTTGACTCCACTGGGCAGGAGATTTTCCTGCACTACAAAGTTTCCATCAACGATGGGGCCGGAGCTAGTGGCACCGGGACGTTGACGGGCGAGGATTGGGTATTGCCCGGAGCGGCGCCGGTCCAGAATCTTTGAAGCCTTGCAGCATCAGTAAGAAAGCACTCCTCAACGGAGGATAGTTTCGGTGCTGGTGGAGCTATTGGTACCGGGTGGAGACTCACTTTGCGGTGGGTGCCCGGCCGGTACTTGTTCGTCAGTTTGGCCGTAGTGAGGGTAAGCCCGCTGGTGTAGGTCCTCCGGTTCTTGTTTCTTGGGTTGGGAACGAAGGCAAATAAACACTTAGAGTGTTGGAAACGGCGCCTTGCGTGGGTAAGGGTCGTGTTATCGGCAGGTCACCCCAACTTCTTTAGAAAAATGTTGGAATTGTGATGGTATTGTTGTTTTGGCTGCGATAGTATGGTCCCGTTCTGATACGAAGAGGCGGACGCATGTGTCCGTGCTCTTCTGGGAGTCTGGAGGGGACCGTGGTTTTGCGTCGATGGATGAATAGGTTTATACGCGTTACCGCTGGAACGGTTGGCGTGGCTGGATTGATTGCGCTCACAACTCTTGGTGGTTCGGGTGCGCTGACGGGCAGTCAACTCTCTGCTCAGGTTGTGTCGGCCTCACCAGCTCCTCCGACACCACCAGCTCCTCCGACCCCACCAGCTCCTCCGACCCCACCAGCTCCTCCGACACCACCAGCTCCTCCGACCCCACCAGCTCCTCCGACACCACCAGCTCCTCCGACACCACCAGCTCCTGTCAGTCCCATAGGTCCCGCTCCTTCATCGGGTTGCCCTTCGGACTTGAGTGGTTGTGAGGCGTTGCTTGCATTTAACAACGTTGGCTCAGGCGAAGCGCCAGTTTACGGAGCTGGACAGACGGGGATGCTGTACTACGAGGATGAGACTCCATTGTATGGGGCAAGTAGTACCTACGAATATCCGACCTCTAGTGCTTGTCTGCCCTCTAGTGGACCAGGTGGGGGTACCGGAACTCTGCCGAACCCTGATCTTGTGATCACAGATTCGAGTGGGCTTGATGAGGTCATTCCTGTTACTGTCACCAACCTCTACCAGGCGAGTACGTGTTCGCCGTCAGCGACGGAGAAGGAATTCCTTTCGACATTGACGGGAATTCATCCTGGCTATGGTGGCTCGCAGCCGAATGCCTCTGGCAACGATGTTTCGAGTGGCGGAGTTGGTGGTGATCACACGCCATACGTGTCTCAGTTTGGGTTTACGATGCCCTCAACTCTTCCCTCTGGCGATTACAGTGCCACGATTCATGTTTGGGATGGCGATAGCAATCAGGATCAGTACTCGTGGGATTTCTCGGTATCGGGTCCAACTCTTTCGATCACGAAGACGGTGGCATTGCCTTCGGTAACTCTCGACGATGCTCCTGGTGCTGATCTGTATGCCTTGACGCCTTCGGTTTCTGGCTACGTGGTTGCTGGCACCAAGTTCACGGTGACGGATGACCTAGCTGACTATGCCGGGCTCACCTACTCGGTGTACTCGAGCGGGGATGCAAGTTGTGGTATCTCTTCTGACGTCCTGAAGTGTTCGCAGACCATCACCACAGCGGGGAGTGATCCGTCGTTGTCGCCGATCGAAGTGCTGGTCAACGTCGCTGCTGATACCGCTCCGGGAACCGTATACAACGGTGGAGATAGCGATACATCGACATCGACTGTCACGTCATTGTCGAGTACTGGTTCGAGTACCGCTTATTCAAATACGGTGCACTTTGTGATATCCGATGCCTCCAACCTCTAAGAGGGTTCGGTGGGTTGTTGATCTGGGATTCACTTTTCCGCCCACCGATTGGCTGACATCGCGAGGTTCGGAGTGTCTTGAGTTTCGGATTCAGCCTGCGGTCTAAGGGTTTGGATGATGTTGGTTTGGTCGGTGGGTGGTTATCGGTAGATGATTGGAAAAACTTGAATGTTTTCTATCAGTTTGCCTGGAATTGTTGTCGTAGTCTGGTAGTGTGTTGCAGTTGGAGGACCATGGAGGTCCGACGGCTTCAGTGATAGGGGTTGTTTCGTGTTAGGATTGCGCAGATCGTGGGCCTACCTCGGTGGGATTTCCAGGGTGATCGCGGCGGTGATCGCCGCTGGCGGGGCCGTAGGGCTCGCTACCCTTAGCCCCTTGTCGCAGGTTGCTGGTCAGACCCAGTTGGTCGGGGCGAAGTTGGCGGGGACCCCAAGTTTGGCATCCACGAACACCCTGCGGGATCAGGTACTTCCGCCCTCAACTATCGGTAGCAAGAAGGTTGTTAATTCAAGGTCGCACTTTGCAGGGACTTCGACTTCCAATGCCTCGAAGATTGTCACTTCTAGTGATGACTCCGTATCTACCTCTACGGCATCGAACCAAGCGACTGCACAGGGTGGCCTTGCGTTGCTTGCTTGCAGTGGCGGCACCGTCTACAACCTAGGGACAGGCGGGACAATCTATACGTTGACTACTTCAGGTAGCTCGCCTGGCACGAACACCCTGGCCTACTCGTTGCCTCAGGCCGCTGGCCAATGGAACGGGCTCGGCATGACGAGTTCAACCCTGTACGCGATTGATCAGGGTTACTCGTCTGCTGACGGCAAAACGACAGTTGAGGCGATTACCCCCACGGGGAGCGGCCCTAGCGCGTATACTCCGTCGTCTTATTCGGTTCCCGCTGGTAATCATCCGAAGGATTTGGTAGCAGGTGGCGTTGATCCGGCCAATGGTGATTATTACTACGCGGAGTACAGCACGCCGCAGGGTTCTGGTTCTGGTCCATATTATTCGCAATCGATAGAGCTCTTTGCGTTGAATCCAAACACAGGCCAGGCAGGAGAGGTCGCTACCATTCCAATCCCAGCCAAGCTGATGGACCAGTCTTCCGTCTCGACTTTTTTTTCCCAACAAATCCAACAATATGCTACCTTTGGCAATGGTGACGTTGCATTCGATCAGCAGGGCAATATGTTCTTCCTTGCGGGTTCTAATCAATATGATTCTGGTGTTTTCCCGAATAGTGGCATATTGACCGTCGGTTCTGCTGCTCTGGACGCCGCGACATCGGCTGCGTTAGGTGGGTCATCATCATCGCTGGCGTCTTTGACGCCGACGTTGCTCTCCCAAAGTAGCTATCAGGGTCAGTTTGTAGGCGTCGCTTTTGGGGCGAGCGGCACCCTTTGGGTCGAGACCTCCGGGAGCAATTCCGGGAATCCTGAACTCTTCGGGTTAAACGTCGATACTGGTTTGTTTTCCTCGTCCGGTGTGCGCGAGAGTGGGCAATCTCACTCTGTAGTCGATCTCGCAAGTTGTGAGTATCCGACAACGTTGACGGTCGAGAAGGATATCGCTAGTCGGTATTCGCATTCGAAGACTAGTGATCCGGCTGATCAATTTACGGTTTCTGTTAGCGGTGGGACCCCTGTTAGTACGCTGGCTACGGGGACTACTTCTGGGGATACCACGGGACTGCAGACTGGTGCTGGTGAAGTAGCTGGTCCGGTTGTGGTAGATCCAGCAGACACGTACACAGTCTCTGAGGTCCCCGGTAACCCGACCACAAAGCTTTCTGATTACAACTCAGTGCTGTCCTGTACTACGAGTACTGGATCGAGTGTGCATGCGAAGCTGGTTGGTGACGATACTTATACCCTTACCCCTCCGTCAGGGCAAGCCGTTACATGTGTGTTCACGAATACGGCCATTGTTCCAGCCACCCCAACCGTATCCATCGCCAAAGACCAGAGCTTGAATGGCTCCACTCCGGCCGAGACTGCACTCAACTTCACCCCAACGGGTGGAACCGGGACCACCGCTGGTACCTACACACTCAATCCTTCGGCCACCGGTGCACTTGGTGTTGGTGACTCCATCACCTTTACCGACCCACTCCCAACCTTTGCTGGCCTGACCTATACGAGCTATAGCGCCTCCGGTGTCGCCTCGCCGCTCACCGAGACCTGCACGCCAACCTCACTGTCGGGTGCCTCCGGTACCATCTCTTGCACCATCACCAACACGGGTACGACCGTCTATGCCCTTTCGAGCCTTGGTACGGTGACGGTCGACTTCACCCTGGCCAACGACGCCGCTCCTGGCACCATCAACAACACCGCCTACATCGCCTTTGGCACGACGACGACCTCATCGAGCACGCCGTCGAACAAGGTCACCATCACGGTGGGAAGCCCAGCCACCCCAACCGTATCCATCGCCAAAGACCAGAGCTTGAATGGCTCCACTCCGGCCGAGACTGCACTCAACTTCACCCCAACGGGTGGAACCGGGACCACCGCTGGTACCTACACACTCAATCCTTCGGCCACCGGTGCACTTGGTGTTGGTGACTCCATCACCTTTACCGACCCACTCCCAACCTTTGCTGGCCTGACCTATACGAGCTATAGCGCCTCCGGTGTCGCCTCGCCGCTCACCGAGACCTGCACGCCAACCTCACTGTCGGGTGCCTCCGGTACCATCTCTTGCACCATCACCAACACGGGTACGACCGTCTATGCCCTTTCGAGCCTTGGTACGGTGACGGTCGACTTCACCCTGGCCAACGACGCCGCTCCTGGCACCATCAACAACACCGCCTACATCGCCTTTGGCACGACGACGACCTCATCGAGCACGCCGTCGAACAAGGTCACCATCACGGTGGTTCGCGTCCCAGTTTCCAAGGTGACTGTTGTGTCCGTGCCGGGTCTACTGCTGAAGAAGATTGAAGCTCCTGGGTCTCCTGATCCAGTTACCAAGGTTGGGCAGACGATCGTTTATGACTTTGTGGTGACGAATACTGGTGCTACTACGTTGAAGAGCTTGGTTGTCATTGACACCCAGTCTGTGGTAGGTGAGACGTTGAAAGGTGCGATTTCGTGCCCAGTGACCTCGCTCGCTGCTGGTGCCTCTGTCACCTGTACCGGAACCTACACGGTCACGAGTGTCGACATCGCCAATGGCAAGGTCACGGATACGGCAGTCGCGACTGCAACAACGGTGACTGGTGTGACCGTAACAAGTGATCCTTCGACTCTCACGGTTCCGGTGGTTGTAGCACCAGTTACTGCGCCTTCGGTGGTGAAGCCAACAACGAAACCAGTTACTAAGTCGTCTAAGGTCCCCGCCCCCGTCAAGCTCATCACCGGCCCCCCAACACCCCCAAGCACGAGTACCAGTGACCTCCCCCTTGGTCTCGCCATCGCTGGTATCGGCCTTGGTGGTCTTGGCTATGTGATCATCGAACGCAAGCGACACAACGGACACAACCATGAGGTCGCATAAGCACTCACGGGCTAAGAACAACACACCGGTCACCAACCCCAAAGGGCGAGGACAGCAACTCCTCGCCCTCGGGGCAACCGTTGCCATCATCGCCGGAGGGGTCCTCACCTATGAGGGCATCCACAACTCAGAGGCCGCCAAGATCAACCGCCTCACCGCCAAAGATCACCAACGTGCAAGACGCCTCGCAGTCCAGACAACCAAAACCCCCAAACCAGCCACCAACCCCATAACCCTTGTCCCCTTCACCCCAACCGTGCAAGGACAGGTCGCTACCATCTCCATCCCAGCCCTTGGTGTCTCAGCTCCCGTACTCTCAGAGAGCCCCGTCAACGGAGCCCTCACCATCCCCCCAGATGTCCATAACGTCGGCTGGGACTCCCAAACCCCCACCCCTGGCAACCCAGGTGTCACCTTGCTTGCTGGTCACGTCAACTGGGTAGGCCAAGGAGAGGGAGCCATGGGAGAGATCGGCCAACTGGTCCCCGGTGACCAAGTGATCCTCAACTGGGGTGGACACGAGAGCACCTGGACAATTACCACCAAGCCAACCCTCTCACCCAACACCGTTGCCCACCCCCAGCTCTTTACCAACCAAGGCACACCAACCCTTGCCCTTGTCACCTGTGGTGGCCCCTTCACCGAGATCCCCGGTGTGGGTGGCTCCTATGCCGACAACGTCATCGTGGAGGCGAGTCAGGCCTGATCGCGACTTTATCTGGGAAGCGGTTTCGTGGGTTGGCGCTTCGTGGTCGCTGGGATCGTCACCATTTTTGAATTCTGCCGGTAGCCGGGGGCAAACCCCAGCGATTCTCCGCTGGATGGGTGGGGAGAGCCAACAAGACGAGGAGGATGATGGGCCCGGCGATGGGGATCAGGCAGATGAGCCACCACCATGCGCTTCGATTGGTGTCATGAAGTCGCCGAATCGTGAGTGCGAGGCCAGGGATGAAGGCTGCCAGGCTATAGAGGTCGGCGATGGTCGATCCGAGGGATGAATGTTCGGTCGCGAAGAGGAAGATGATGGAGAGCACGAGATTAATGGCGACGGCCTTCCAGTAGGCGGGTCGAGTCGCTCTGCCTCGAAAGTTGGTGTAGTTGAGCCACATCTGCTCATAGGCCTGGATAAAGGTCATTTCAACTCCCTTTTTTCTTCGATTCTATCGCCAGAGAATCCTACCGTCATCAGGGCGCATTAATATGCGGGTAGGTGTATGCTGATGCAACATGAAGGTTGCGATTCTCGGTGCCACTGGCTATGCGGGCCAAGTGTTGGCGCAGCTAGTGTTGGTTCATCCCAGTCTTGACCTGGTAGCGGTGCAGGGGCATGAGGCTGCTGGTGAGCGTCTTGGTTCATTCGTGCCGGCACTGGCGTACGGTGAAGGCGATTTGACCATCGAGCCCATTGGCTCTGACGTAGCGGGAGCGGAAGCGGTGTTTCTGGCGTTGCCCCATGGCCTCAGTCAAGAGTTCGCCCCGCGCTTGCTTGCCCAACATCGTGTAGTAGTCGATTTGGGTGCAGATTTCCGGTTCGCTGATCCGATGGAGTATGCCAGGTGGTATAGCGAGCCCCATGGTGCGCCTGAGTTGTTGGAGACGCGGGTCTATGGGTTAGTGGAGACCCAGCGGTCCCATTTGGGGGGTGCTAAGTTGATCGCGGCGCCTGGGTGTTATGTGACGGCCGCGAGTCTCGGGTTGTGGCCGCTCGTCAGCGGGTCGTTGATTGGCGAGGAACTGGTGATCGTCGATGCGTATTCAGGTGTATCGGGGGCGGGTAAGGGGTTGAAGGCCACCAGCCAGTTCGTCAGCGTCAATGAGAACCTGTCAGCCTATGGGTTGCTCAGTCACCGCCACACCGGTGAGATGGAGATGAACCTTGGTCGCACGGTTCTCTTCACCCCCCATCTTGCCCCTATCACGCGAGGTATCCTGGCGACCTCATACGCGGTGCCCGTTGCCGGCGCAGCCCCGCTCGATCAGGCGCAGTTGCTCGCGCACTATCGGCAGGTGTATGCGGACTCACCCTTCGTACGAGTCGTGGATCGTCCCCCGGGCACCCGCGAGGTCGTTGGGACTAACGACATCGCGATCTATCCAACTTATGACCCTCGCACGGATCGTTATCTGGTGATCTCTGTGATCGACAATCTAATTAAGGGTGCGGGTGGCCAAGCGATTCAAGCGCTCAATGTGGCCATGGGTTGGCCAGAGGATCTCGGACTAACACAGTTAGGGGTTTGGCCGTGAGTGTGACCTTTCCAGCTGGGTTTGTCGCTGCTGGTGTGAGCTGTGGCATTAAGGGTGCGGCTGTTGACGCGTCGGACAAGGATGGGAACCCAGCGACCCAGATCGCTGGCGCACTTGATCTCGCCTACGTTGGGTTTGCCGATGGCTTGGCCCACAGTGGCGCTGCCGTCTTTACTCAGAGTGGGGCGGCCGCAGCGCCGGTTATCATCTCAAGGGATCATCTCCGCCGCAGTGGTGGTCAACTCCGTGGTGTGCTCCTCTCCTCCGGGAACGCCAATGCGCTCACTGGAGAACCTGGACTCAGTGCTGCATCGTTGATGGCCTCGACCTGCGCACGCCAGTTCGGGGGCGCACCGGCCGATTACCTGGTGTGTTCGACTGGATTGATTGGGATCCCGTTCCCAAGCGATCGTATCGAACCTGGGGTCACGTTGATCGCGGGCGCGCTTGGTGATGACGCCAACGCCGCGGGACGCGCCGCCGAGGCGATCCGTACGACCGATACCTTTGCCAAGCAGGTCGAGGTCCAAGGTGATGGATTTCGGATCGGTGGGATGGCCAAGGGTGCCGCGATGATCGCACCGAACATGGCGACGATGCTCAGCGTTTTGACCACCGATGCCACTATCTCGCCCGAGCGTGCCCAACGTGCCCTGAGCGAAGTCGTCGATCAGACCTTTAACCGGATCACCATCGATGGTTGCACCTCCACCAATGATACGGTGGTGCTCTTGGCCTCTGGGATCGGTGGGGAGCCGAACGAGACCTTCGAGGCGAGCCTGTTGCAGGCAGCTGCCAAGCTCGCCTATGACATCGTCGCCGACGCCGAGGGGGGTAGTCGAGTCGGACGCATCCGGGTCGTTGGGGGAGCCGATGTCACCGAGGCCGAGGGCGCGGCCCGAGGGATCGCCGGCTCGTTGTTGGTCAAGTGCTCGTTGCTTGGGGGTGATCCGTATTGGGGTCGAATCCTAGCCGAGGTCGGTGCGGCCCTATCAGATATCGACATGAGCCGGGTGTCGGTCACCTTTCAGGGAATCAAGGTCTGCGCCAACGGGCTGGATGCAACGGCGACGCTGTCGGTGGCCGACCGTCGTACGGTCACGCGCCGGATGAACGAACACGAGATCGTCATCGAGATCGATCTTGACCGTGGGCCAGCGACGGTCGAGGTTTTGACCGCTGATATCGGACATGGGTACCTCGAAGAGAATCGAGGGACCTCGTGATGCGATCTGACCCGGCGGTTCGTGCACGAACATTGCTCGAGGCGTTGCCCTACATCCGTCGATTCCATGGCGCGGTGATCGTGATCAAATACGGGGGAAACGTGTTGGGCGATGCCGATAGCTCCCTCGTGGAGCTCGCCGAGGATGTCGCCCTGCTGCGTTCCGTTGGGATGCGTCCGGTCATTGTGCATGGCGGTGGTCCCCAGATCGATGAACTGGCAAAGCGGCTCGACCTTAGCCCGAGCTTCGTCGACGGTCTACGGGTTACTGATGAGGAGATGTTGGAGGTCGTGCGCATGGCCCTGCTGGGTACCGTGAACCCGGCGATTGTGACCGCGCTTGGTCAACAGGGAGCACCGGCTGTCGGTCTCTCGGGAGCCGATGGCTCATTGGCCATCGCCTCACGAGTCTCGGATGAGCTCGGTTATGTGGGAGAGATCAACAGCGTCAATCCCAAGGTGATGGGCGATTTGTTGGCCGCCAGTGTGATTCCCGTCGTCGCCAGCCTTGGCGTTGAGGAGACTGGACAGTTGCTCAACGTCAACGCCGATTCCTTCGCGGCGGCGCTCGCGGTGGCGCTTGGCGCGACCAAGTTGATCTTCCTCACCAACATCGTTGGTCTCCTCGAGCACCTGGATGACCCGGGATCACTGATCGCCGAAGTTCACGTGAGTCAGGCCGAGCAGTTCATCGCCTCCGGTCAGATCCGTGGCGGGATGATCCCCAAGGTCAAGGCAGCGCTTCGGGCGGCACGTGGAGGGGTAGAACGAGTGCATCTGATCGACGGGACGGTCTCGCATTCGCTATTGTTGGAGTTGTTGACCGATGAGGGGGTCGGCACCATGATCGTGGGAGGAGCCCGATGACCGGAACGCTGATGAATCTCTATGGACCCCCGACGGGTAACCTCGTCAAAGGCTCAGGGGCCTACCTCTTTGACGATCAGGGTCGTCGTTATCTCGATTTTCTCTCCGGTATTGCGGTAACCTCGCTCGGACACGATCACCCGGTCATTCGAGAAGCCGTCGCTAGCCAGCTCTCGCGGCTTTGGCATACCTCCAACTTCTTCACGACTCCCGCCTCGCTGGGTGCCGCCGCCAAGATTGGCGAGATTGCCCCGTTCGCGGATGCTCGGGTCTTTTTCTGCAACTCCGGCGCCGAGGCGATCGAGGCGGCGCTCAAGCTCGCGCGGCGTGCGCGTCCGGATCGGCCCAAGGTGGCGGTATTGGCGAATTCATTCCACGGCCGCACGCTCGGTGCTCTCTCGGCGACGATGCAGCCAAAGAAGCGTCAGCCTTTTTTGCCGTTGTTGACCGGGTTCGTGGAGGTTCCGCTCAACGATGCCAGCGCCCTGCGTAACGTGGTAGCCGACCCAGAGGTCGGTACGGTTCTCTTTGAGCCCATCCTCGGGGAGGCTGGCGTTTTTGAGCTTGAGGACGGATTTGCCCAGGTCCTCATCGAGGCCCAGCGCGACCATGGCACGCTCCTGATCGCCGACGAGATCCAGACCGGCCTCTGTCGCACGGGTGACTGGTTCGCTAGCACACACTATGGCATCGTTCCAGACGCCTTTACCTTGGCCAAGGCGCTCGGCAACGGCCTCCCTATTGGGGCGTTGGTCGCCAAGGCGGAGGTCGCCAGTGCGTTTGAGGTCGGTGATCATGGGTCGACGTTCGGTGGTAACCCGGTGGCAACCGCCGCGGCCACGGCGGTGATCACCTTCATGGCCGAGTCATCGCTCGCCGAGCGGGTCCGACACCTAAGCGACCTAGCCCTACCGTTGTTAAAGGCCCTCCCGGGGGTGACGAGTGTCGATGGCCGAGGATTGATGTTGGCGCTGGCGCTCGGTGCGCCCGTCGCCAGCGAGGTGGTGCGCCAAGCCTGGGCAGCAGGGTTGATCGTGAACGCACCAACCCCGGATCGCATTCGACTCCTGCCACCGCTCATCATCACCGAGCCCGAACTCAAACACGGGATTGAGATCCTGGCTAAGGTCCTCGAGGGGAGCGTTCAGTGATCGTTGACGATATCGACGCGCTCTCGATCGATCAACTGCTGTGGTTGCTCTCGCCACGTCCGGATGCCGACGACGAGGACAGCACGCAACACCGGGGCGGTATGCAAGACCAGGGCAGTACGCAAGACCGGGCCAATGCTAGCGACGGGGAGAGGACCCGACGCTCGATCCGAAGTTCGACGACCGCCTATGGATCCCCTCGGCGCTCCTTCACGAGAGAGCGAGACCTCGTGTTGGCCTCAGACACCGACATGGCCCCCATGCCGCCCACTGGCTCAGCTCCAGCGCACGCGACGTCGGGATCGCTGTTCTTGCCGACAGCGCAGCCGTACACGGCAGTACCACGCTTTGATGGTCAGACGATGGCGGGTATCTTTGAACATCCATCGCTTCGGACGCGATCGGCGTTCGCAGGAGCGGCTCACCGCGTGGGTGCGTTACCGGTCTTCTTCGTCGGCGACGAGGTCGGAATCGATCAGCGCGAGAGTGCCGAGGATGTCGCCCATCTGCTGGCCGAGCACCATCGGCTCATCGGAGCGCGCCTCAAACGTCATTCGACGTTTACCAGGATGGCACGGGTGGCAACCGAGTATGGGTGCCCGATGGTCAACCTCTTGACCGACTGGGCGCACCCCACCCAGGCGATCGCCGATCTGATCACCATCGTTCACGAGCTTGGTGTAGGTCCCGGCGAGTCGCTTCCTCACGTGCGCATCGCCTATCTCGGCGAGGCCAACAACGTTGCTCGTTCACTCACCAAGGGGGCACTGGCACTTGGATGGGATATCACCATCGCTGCGCCCGAGGGGCACCAGTTTGGAGTCGACGATGTCGCGAGTTTTGCCAACTATCGCTCCCTGTGTGGATCGGACGCGCGGCTTGAGCTGACGGATGACCCGAGCGCCGCGGTGCGAGAGGCCAACGTCCTCTACACCGATGTCTGGGTCTCGATGGGTGCCGAGAGCTCCGCTGCCCAAGTGATGGAGGAGTTTCGAGGCTTCGCCATCGATGAGGCGTTGCTCTCGATCGCTCCCGACGATGCCTTTGTCATGCACTGTCTCCCTGCCCATCGTGGCATGGAGATCGAGGGTTCGGTGATTGACTCGGAGCGTTCGGTCGTGTGGGACCAGGCGCGCAACCGATTGGTCGCCATGGAGCGACTGTTTCGACTCATTGGAGAGGAGGATTGATGGCAAAGAACCAGCGTCAATATCGGATCGCAAAGTTGATCAGCCAGACGCCGATCTCGGCGCAGCAACAGATCGTGGATATGCTCGCCGACGAAGGGATCACGGCGACGCAGGCGACGGTCTCACGGGACCTCGATGAACTCGGTGCGATCAAGGTCAAAGGGCCAGGTGGCGTGAGCATCTATGCCATTCCCGATCTCCCGAGGGATCAGATCAGCACCGAGGGTTATCTTAAGCGCGTACTAGGGGAGTGGGTGGTTGAGGTCGTCAACTCCGGTGATCTGGTCCTGCTCAAGACCCCTCCAGGCTGTGCCCATGTCGTCGCCTCGGCGTTGGATCGAACTCGACCCGACGGCGTGCTCGGCACGGTGGCCGGCGACGACACCGTCTTGGTGTTGGCTGATCAGCTCATGGGGGGTGATGAGTTGACCAAACTCATGCGTGAGGTGGCAGGGTTGCCGGGGTGAGTAGGCTGGCTCGGTTGGATATGGCTCACCGACCACGTTCGATGAAGTTCGAACGCTCAATGATCCCGATTGCTGAGATCTGCGGGGCTATCCTTGTCAACCCGGCATCGCTCAAGACGATGTCGTCCAAGGCTGTATCTCTGAGAGCAGAATCGCCCAAGGGTGTGGTTACTGAACACAGATTGATGCCAGGGACGGTTTCACCGTTGATCGAGGCCACGGCTCATTCGAGCGTGTCTGAGGGTCGCTTGCCAGCGCTGGTGACCTAACGCTGGTGTCTTCGATATGACGCAACCTGAGATCCTTCTTGGTTGTGATGATCGATCGAAGAGTACAGGCTTTGGTCCACATGAGCACAGGCGGGTTGTGGTAGAGGTAGTTGGCGATCGACTAACGGACCTTGATGATGGAGACCTACGCAAGAAAGAGGCTGGGGCGAGATGGAGACTGGGGCAAGATAGAGCCTCTATCAAGATGGAATGGGATGTGACAACACCAGATAACGATCCAGAAAGACAGCAATCCAAAGAGACAAAAACCTAGCTCCAGCACGGTTCCGAGGGATTCCTGGTGACAAGATTCATAGTAGGCGCCCCTATCGTGTGGATACTCCTAGATCGTGATGGGTTGCACGCCAATGAGACGAGCGTGATCAACGTGACAGAATCAAAGTAACAGAAGAAAAGCAAAGGAAGAAAAGTAAAGGAGATGTCGTGGCAAAGACAGTAGTACTCGCTTACTCGGGGGGACTTGATACCTCAGTGGCCCTCAAATGGCTCCAGGTGGAGAAGGGTTACGAGGTGATCGCCTGTTCGGTGGACGTCGGCCAACAGGAGGACCTCGAAGAGGTCCGCGCTCGCGCGCTCGCCACCGGAGCCAAGATCGCCGAGGTCGTCGAGGTGCAAGAGGAGTTCGCCAATGACTTCATTGGGCGCGCCATTCGCGCCGGTGCACTCTATGAAAACCGATACCCGTTGGTGTCATCGCTGTCTCGTCCGATCATCTCGAAGCACCTCGTCGAGGTTGCGCGCCGTTACGGGGCTGACGCCGTTGCCCACGGCTGTACCGGCAAGGGTAACGATCAGGTGCGTTTTGAGGTGGCGATCCGCACCTTGGCGCCGGATCTTGAGGTCCTCGCTCCAGTACGCGAGTGGGGGTTCGCCAGGGAGGATACCATCGACTATGGGCTGGCCCATGGTGTCCAAGTGAACGCCAATCGAGCCAATCCTTACTCGATCGACCAGAACCTTTGGGGCAGGGCCATCGAGTGTGGCGAGATGGAGGATCCTTGGAACTCGCCACCATCGGATATCTACGCCTACACGTTGCCACACGGTTCGGTTCCAGAGAGCGTGGTGATTGGGTTCCAAGAAGGGGTTCCCGTCTCGCTCGATGGCGAGGAGCTACCGCTCCATCTCCTCATCGCTCGACTCAATGCGATCGCTGGGAGCTACGGGATTGGGCGCATCGATATGGTCGAGAATCGACGCGTTGGTATCAAGTCACGAGAGGTCTATGAGGCGCCGGCTGCGACCGTTTTGCTCGAGGCTCACCGCCAACTCGAGGACATCACCCTCGAACGTGAACTCGCCCACACCAAGATCGAGCTCTCCCTCCAGTGGGCGACGCTTGTCTATGACGGCCTCTGGTACTCTCCGCTCAGGATGGCGCTTGACGCCTTTATGGAGGAGGCCTCGTGTGTTGTCACCGGCGAGGTCCGGGTTCGGTTCTCGCCGAATGGCTTCGTCGTCGATGGTCGCAGGAGTCCACTCTCGCTCTATGACTATGAGCTTGCGACCTATGCCAGGGCCGATACCTTCAACCATCTCGATGCCGAGGGATTTGTGAAGATCTTTGGGCTTGGGCTTGAGACTTGGTCGAAGCGACAGGGTAGAGTGCAGCCATGACCCTTTGGCAGAGCCGTCTGAGCTCACCCCCCGCTGATGCACTGCTCGCCTTCACCGAGAGCCTTTCGTTCGATCGGAAGCTCTGGAGGTTCGATATTCAAGGTTCGAGAGCCCACGTGCTCGGACTCACCCGGGCCAAGCTCTTGACCGAGGAGGAGAGCGCGACACTCCTTGAGGCGCTCGATACCGTCTATGCAGAGCTTGAGTCCTCGAAGTTCGAGTTCCAACCCTCCGACGAGGATATCCATACCGCCGTTGAGCGGCGCGTTACCGAGCTCGTCGGCGATGTCGGTGCCAAGTTGCATTCGGGACGATCGCGCAACGATCAGATCGCCACCGACCTGCGGCTCTACGCACGCAGCGCGATCGAAGCCATCGCCCATGGGGTGGTGGACTTTCTCTCGATGATCGCCGACGTTGCAGAGTCGGCCGGTGATGCCGTGATGCCGGGGTATACCCACACCCAACGTGCGCAGCCGGTGCCCATCGGGCACTATCTGCTGGCCCACGGGTGGGCGTTGCGACGTGACCTGGATCGACTGCTAGCGACCTATGCCCGCATGGATGTGTCACCACTCGGCGCCGGGGCGCTCGCCGGGACGACGTTGGCCATCGACCCTGAGTTTACGGCAACGGAGCTTGGTTTCGCTGGAGCCTTTCTCAACAGCTTTGACGCGGTCTCAGATCGAGACTTCGTCGTCGAAATTCTCTTTAACGTAGCCCTTCTTGGAGTGCATCTGTCGCGCTTTGCCGAAGAGATCGTGATGTTCACCACCGAGGAGTTTGGCTTTTTCCGTCTAGACGATGCCTACTCGACTGGATCTTCGATGTTGCCCCAGAAGAAGAACCCCGACATCGCTGAGCTCGCCCGTGGTAAGACCGGTCGCTATATCGGGAATTTGATCTCGTTGCTGGTGACCCTTAAAGGTACGCCACTCACGTACAACCGAGATCTCCAAGAGGACAAAGAACCGCTCTTTGATTCGGTCGAGCAGATGATTAGGGAGCTGGTGGCCTTTCAAGGCATGGTCTCGACGATGACATTCGACTACGAGCGCCTTCGTCAGGCGGCCTCCTCCGAGTATCTCCAAGCGATCGACATTGCCGAATACCTGGTGACCAATGGGGTGCCGTTTCGCCGCGCTCACGGGGTGGCAGCCGGTCTCGTCCGTGACTCTTTGGAGCGCAGAGTACCGCTGAGGGAGCTGGTAGGAGCCCACCCGCAGCTCGGCGAAGAGGCGATGTCGCTCATCGAGGCGGACGCGGCCGTTCGTCGTCGATCGGCCTCCGGAGGAGCCTCGATCGACTCGGTTACCTCACAGCTCAAACGCTATCGCCAGGAGCTCCACGAGCTCCGTGGTGTGGTCGCATCGCTGACCGCCGAAGAGGAGTCGACCGCCTGATCGTTGGCGGAGTTCAGCGCCCCCGGATCTTATGCACCGCAGGCGCGGCTCGTGATCGCACCGGTGGAGCAATCTCGCCAGTCCTCGAGCCAGCCAGTCCTCGAGCCAGCCAGCCTTCTGCTTGGCATGTTATCGTATGTCGACATCCACGTGGTGGCACAATGAATGGTCAGAGTGGGGCCCATACTGCCTTCACGAGGAGTCCAACAGCGCAATGCAGTCCTCGGCGTACGCTGTCATGTGCGTCGGCCCATATTGACGAAGGATCGGTGCCGAGTCGCTATTGCGGTCGCGTTCTATCCATGGTGGCGACCACTCGTGTAGCTCGACGTAGGATCCCATCGACGTCACTTTCGCAGAATGCATTTGACTCATCCTTCGCAACGGCAATTGATCGTTGACCAAGCGTTGGCACGCTGAATGCACCAAGGTGTCGCACGCGATGCGCCAAAAGAGTTGGCACGATCGCTGGCCGGGCGACCTCTTCGAACAGGGTGGCCTCTGGGTCCGACCATGTCAATCGAGCCCGCTGGGGTCTCGGCCTCGTTGTACTATTGGGGCTTACAATCGGTCGCAAGCTGGCTGAGGAGAGCGTTGGTGCGCTCTGGCTGTTCGGTTGCAAGACCTTGAGAGGTTGATTGCCTCGAGTATCTCTATGGCTTGGATGTGATCCTTCGCTGGTGGGGGATTGCTCACCATGCATGACGATTATCTCCTAAGGCAAATGAGGTGCCCTCGTTGAGTGTGAGCGCTTGCCTGTCCGGACGTCACTGATCTCTTGGTCCAACCGGTGTCAAGCAGTTGTGGTGTCCGCAACTGTGCAAGTATTTGGCCGTGAGTGTGGGGTTGTGGATGTCCATCAACGACCTACGCCTGGGTTGGTGGACGGCCGCAGGTGTTACTCAGGCCTCCAGGACCAACGAGAGCCACATCCCGGCCGAATAGGCGAGATCATCGAGCGTTTGGGCGAGTCCTTGATGGGCGGCCCTGATGGCGATGGCGAGGATGAGAGCTCGGCGGAGTCGCTTTGAGCAGAGCGCTCCAATGCCGATTGGTAATCCAAGCTGGCGCACGGCGAGCTCGGCGTTGTTTTCGAGGTGGGCATCGAGTATCACAATGGCGAGTTTGATGCGCTCGGCGAGGGTGAGGGGTTGTTGGATCTTGGCCAGAGGCATAAGGGTCGTGGTGATGGCCCAGGCGAGTGGTGCCATGAGTGTTACCCCGATGAACGGAGCACTGGTGATCGTCGGCATGAGCACCAGGTCCGTCGCCTTGCGAAGTGCCCCGATCGAGTATCCATACTTGACACTTTTGGCTCGGCGAGTGAGGCGGGACTGGGGTGCGTGGGTGGCCGTGATGTTTGGAAGGTACAGCGCCACCTTATCATGGGCGACGATGCGGGCAACGAGCGCGACATCCTCACCCAGACGTAGCTCCTCCGAGAAGCCGCCAGCCGTGAGAAAGCTCCTCCTCGCGACGGCAAGCACGGCAGCCGGGAGGTGGTTGAGGAGTCGATGGTCGACGAGGGTTGAGTGGGGACCTAAATCGAGGGGGGAGCCATGCCTTGCCTCGACGATACGTGGGGCGAGTGCCCCAATATCGGGGTGGAGGAGGAGCTTGAGGGCGTCGCCCATATCGGGGTCCACCGTGAGGATATCGGCGTCGACGAAGAGAAGGATCTCGCCCTGGCTCGCATTTGCTCCAAGATTGCGTGAGGCTCCTGGGCCCAACGGGATCGCGTTGCGGAGCACCGTGATGCCGTCGAGGTTGACTGGCTCTTTCGAGGCATCGTCGACGAGAATGACCTCACTGACCCAACGGCGTTGTTTCAGTTCGGCGACCAGGTTGGCAAATGTTGCTGGCGGGTCGTGTGCGGGGATGATCACCGAGACGGTGGGTGAGCGCATCGATGGTGCAGTGATCGTGACGATCCCGGTGGCAATCAGGGTCTGATAGCGCCGTGGATTGACCGTTGTGAATCGATCCGGTAGGTTGCCGGCAATGGTGACGATGCCAGCGTTTCGGAGGTCGACACGGAGTGGCCCGAGTCTACGGCCCGGTGTTCGTGTCAAGGTGACGCTTGGCGGGCCTGGCGTAGATGCCTGCCGGTCTAGCGCTGTGGTGTCGGGCATCGCGTCGTTGCGGCTATCGGAATGTGGATGATCTGATGCGCCATGGAATGGGCCGTTACGGAGTGAGTCATGACGGAGTGGGCCATGACGGAATGAGCGGTGCAATGGGCTCTCATGGTGCGACCGGCTCGGCTCCTTCCAGCAATGGTACGGGTGTGATCCACCGACAGCTTGTTGTCGGTTGCGGTGGGCGATAGCCCTGGGGTGCCAGCGCCAACAGCGAGAGCCTTGACGGAGTTGGGTTGCGTGCCAAAGACCGAGAGGGCCTCAAGTGGTTCATCGTTGGCCTGTCGGTCAGCGTCGAACACCAAGCCTTTGGGCGTTGGCGGTCGCGAGTATTGCACATCAGGAGCTCGGCGATGTCAGGCGATGCCTCCGGGGGCACGATTGGCTCGATCTCATGGGTCGTCGCTTCGTGACCTGTGGATCCTGGCCTCGCGCTGGGTTTTCGTGACGATAGCCTATGTCCGCTACCTTGTGTCACGAACGGTTTGCCGTTGAGGTTGACGGGTCGGTGGGTTGGCGGTGGTGGCATCGGGCTCAATCAGGGGGTCGGCTCGAGGGTCAAGGGAGGTTTGCGTTCGATGACGGTCAAGGTGACTCCGACGCAGACCAAGACGGCGCCAATGAGTGTCCCAACGGAAACTGATTCGCCGAGCAGGAGGACTCCGAGGATGATGCCGACGACAGGCTGGAAGAGCAAGAGAACGCCGCCGCGAGACGCGCTGACGTGTTGAAAGCCCCATACCCAGAGAAAGAACGCCAGTGCCATGCCGATCACGCTGATGTAGAGGATCTCGCCCCATCCGGCGATGCCCACGGGCAACGGGTGGCGAGCGTGCAGGTAGGCAACGGTGGCAAAGGGCAGTGAGGTGACGGCACCAACCGTACACGCGACCGTCACCACCGTCAAGGTTGAGTAGCGAGTCAATAGCGAGGTCGACCCGATGGTATAGAGCGACCAGCACACCGCAGCTACCAGGAGCAGGACAACGCCAAGGGAGGTCTGCTTGCCAGGAGCAGGTGTCCCGACGATCACGATGACGCCGACAAAAGCCATCCCGATGGCGATCCATCTCCGCGTCGGGACATGCTCTTTGAAGACCATGGCGCCAAGGAGCGCGATCAGGATCGGGGACGATGCGGTGACCAGCGAGCCAAGAGCGGCGCCAGCCGCGTGGGTCCCATACAGCTGAAAGCCGATGGAGACGGTAAAACCAATGACACCGACGCCAAGCATCGGCAAATAGTCCCGGCGTTCGATGTGGAGTTGATGGCGGCGACTGGCGATCACCAACAGAATGAGCGCCGAGATCCCTTCACGAAACTCAAGCACCACCAATGGCGCCATGGTGCGCATGAGGGTATCGGTGGCGACATACATCCCACCCCAGATCGCTGATGCGAGTGACAGCGCTAAAAACCCCTGTGTACTTGGCTTCACCAGGGCTTAAGTCTAGTACCCGGGTACTGGGGTGCTAGCTCGGATCGAGCTGCTTGATCTGTGGTGGGAGGGCCAGTGATGGTCGGCGTCGAAGGTACCATGTGACGGCGGTTCCAGCCAGAATCACCCAGAGCTTGCCGACCAGTTGGCCCTCGAGTGCCACGCCGAGCGGGATCCCGGCCAACGATAAGAAGACGATGGAGTCGACGAACTCAGCGAACAGGCCGGCGATGAGGACCGAGGCGGTGAGGTTCCACTGCTGCAGCGGGGTGAAGATGGCAAAGTCGGTGGACTCTGAGAGCAAGAAGGTCACGCCAGAGGCGATGGCGAGTTGTGGTGTCGAGACCAGTGCGGAGACGATGGCACCGATGACAATGGCTACGAGGCCGGCTCGTGCGCCAGCGAGTCGTTGCACGTAGTCTCGGGCGACGAAGGCCACGGCGGCGAGATAGACCCCCGACGGTGCCGAGAGTCCAAAGCCAACAGGTAGCACGTGGGCGCCAGGGATAGGCGTGCCAATGTGGGCGATCATCCAGTTCGATCCGACGATGGCACCGATGTAGACGGCCAGCGCCACCCAGGCGCCCCGGGCGATGGACCTCATCGGGGGTTGGCGACCTGAAGGTAGCTCTCGATCAACCCGATTGCCGTGGCTCGTTCCATCGCTGGCCCCAAACGCTCGACCATCGGCTTGATGGCGATGCCTCCACGAGGGTTGAAATCACCAAAGACTCGGAGGAACTTCGGCGCTAACAGGTTGGCCAGGTCGTCAGCGATGGTGTTGACGCACGATTCGTGGAACGAGCCGTGGTTGCGATAGCTCACGAGATAGAGCTTCAAACTCTTGCTTTCGACGCATCGAGCGTCGGGGATGTAGTCGATGATGAGCGATCCATAGTCTGGTTGGCCGGTGATCGGGCAGAGGCTGGTGAACTCGGTGGCGATGAGGCGGATGACAAAGTCGACCCCAGGGTTGGGGTTGGGAAAAGTCTCAAGGGTCTGGGGCGTCGGGTTGTCGTATCGGTAGTTGGTTGAAGCTCCAAGGTGAGTCAGCCCTTCGGCCACTGGTATCGTCCCTTCCTGATCTTCGTGGAATTTTCCCTATCGAGTGTAGGGCTTGAGCTTGAGGATTGGCGCGGCAAGGCCATGACCTCGGTTGGAGCCACTAGACTGGACAATCAGCCGATCCAAAGGGAGCGTGTTTGATGGCAATCGAACTGACTACAAAGGATTGTGACGCACTCGACGATGCCGAACTCGAAGAGTTTGCAGCCGTCAGTGATCTGCAGGGTGCAGCCTTTAGCGCTGGATTCCTCTCCAAACAACGGGAGGAATGGGTGCTATCGTCACTCGCACGCGAGGGGGACTCACTCCTTGGGGGGATGATGTTCACACTCGAGCGCATCGGGGGTACCCCGTGCATTCTGATCAACCTGATCGTCACACAGCCCAAAGACCGTGAGCGCGAGCTATTAGCGGCGCTGATGCACGAGGCCTACTCGAGGGCACTGCTCGCGTTCCCTGACGAGGATGTCCTCGTTGGGGTGAAGTTGATCTCTCCGAACGGGTATGAGATCTTCAACGGGCTCTCTGATGTGGTTCCGCGTCCTGGCCACCGACCTACCGGCGAGGAGCGGGCGTGGTCTCGTCGTCTTGCCAAGCGCTTTGGGCTCGATCATGGACTCGATGACCGCAGTTCGCTGGCGGTCAGTGAAGGTGAGCAGTACGGCTACGTGGCCTATCGGCTCCAAGAGCCTATCGAAACCCCATACCAGGAGGTCTTTGAGTGCTGTGCACCCGAAGAGGGGCAGGCGCTGATCGTCTTCGGTTGGGTGATGGCAGAGCAGCTCGCTGACGGCTCCGTCCCTGTTCCCGTCTAACCAATCTCCACTTTTTCGTCTCCTTGAGGCTCGCCGTCAAGGGTTGGTGAGCGCCGTCGACGCGGTGCAGGCGACCTTCGACCATCTTGACCCCTCGTGGCTCATCGAGGATCGCTTTGATCGGGCCTTGCGACAGGCCGAGGACTGTGATCGGCGATACCCGCCCGGGAGCTGGTTGCCACCACTTGCGGGGGTACCGCTGTTGGTGGATGCGAGGCTTTGCCCGTCACGTGGGTCATCCGGTGGCACATCGGTGTCCCCTGCGTCGGTAGAGCTATCCAATGATGAGGCGTACCATCACCCTATCGTTGACGCGCTGGTACGCGATGGTGCCATCGTCGTTGGGCTCGCTCAATCTCAGATCTCCACCTCCAACCTCGCTTCAGCTGATGATTTGTCGAAGCATCACGCGATGACAAAGGACTTCTCGTCACCGGGGCAGTCGGATCCATTCGTGCTCGCATTGCGTGCTGGAGCCGTCGTCGCCGGTGTCAGCGTCGATGATCCAGAGTCGATGTTGGTACGGGCCGCGATGGGTCTTGATGGCTATCGACCAACCCTTGGGTTTGCACCATCGGTTGACTATCCCAATGAGTCCACGGCGGTGCTCGTGGCGTCGACCCTTGCCGAGCAGGCCTTTTTGCTTGATCGACTGCGGGCGATGGGTGTGGCTGGAGACCCTCGCTTTCTTCCCCATAGCAATCCCAAATCTCTTGCGAGCTTTGCGATGAGCGCGATGTTGCCATCGCGCATCGCTCGTTGGGTCGATGACGATCATCGACGCGGGAACGAGCCCGACATCCAGACGACCGCTGAGGCGAGGGTTATGGGGGTCATAACAGCCCATGACATCCACGTCGACACAATGGGGGGGTTAGGGTCGAGTAGGGCGTGGTCCTCTGGTATCGAGGGCGATGGGCTCGGCGAGCCCGGGGTCGGTGAGCACGGCGTCTCCTGGGTGTCGGGGTCTGAACCGGTCGAGGGGCGGTCGTCGGTGATCGCCGCAGTCGATCGCGTGCTGGCCACGGCGGATGCGATCGTTGCGCCGGTGTCGTTGAGATCTGCCAACGATGTTGAGGCGACCGCGATGGTATGGCGATTGCCGCGTCTTGCAAACCTGCCGATGGTCGTCTTGGCGGACGCCGAACTGATCATCGTTGGCTCAAGGTTTGGGGATGCGCATCTCATGCGGATAGCTGCGTGGTTCTCCGAGACCATCAGATCCACCTCGCTGGCTTGACCTTGTGACCCGCAACACGACGTCAAGCATCTCAGATGTCGTTGGCCGATCAACCGCACGGCCTATGGTTTGAACGCTCCTATCCAAGGGCCACGCATTTGGTTACAACGCCACCGTCGGGTATCGACCCTTGGGAAGGCTGGTCCGTACGAGTCCCTCGATCAGTCGTCGTTGGTGAACCTCAAGAGGTCACCCGCTTGGTGCCTGGTCGAGGGTGCCTCGTTGATGCGCACGACGGCTCCCTTGCCAATGACCGTCATCGACTCTGGGGTCCCGACGAGGGCGGTTAACTCATCGATGCCGATGAGCTCGACGCCTTCGGGTGGTTTGAGCGCGAGTTTTGCCAGGCTCGTGCCGATGCGGGGCAGGAAGCGGTCAAAGTGGGGGATGACGCTGACCATCGGCATGAGACCGAGCCCTTGGTGCCCGGGTGCCTCCCGATTACGCAGGCTGGGTATCCATCCTCCCATGATCATCGCCCCGGCACTGCATCCGGCGATGGAGCATCCGCGTTCAAACTCGGCCACGATGGCATGCCAGAGCGCGGTGTCGCGCAGGGTGTCGGCGAGAAACGTTGGATTGCCCCCAGAGAGGTAGATGAGATCGGCGTTGGCCACCCGGGTCACCAGGTCGGGATCGTTGGCCTCGTCACGGTTTCGAGGGGCGACGGTGATCGGGGTGGCGCCGAGGCGCTCGGCGGCCTTTCGTCCCAGCTCGATCCAGTACCCAAGTCGATCGTCTCCCTCGAGCGCCGCCGCCGTAGGGATCTGTACATACCGGGTGCCGCCGTCCAAGAGTTGTTGTTCGATCTCACTCATCTCCGGAAGGTATTCACCCGAGCCCACCAGGGCAAGCAAACCAGTCATTAGGAGTTGAGCCTAGGCGAGGGAAGGCCGCTACCGGCAATTTGGACACCGTTGGGCTGGCACAGCCAGCCTGTCTGCGTTTCATGGCCGGATGGCCGTCACATCGGCACCGTCGGTTTGGTGATGCGCACCGCCTCGGCGGTAATGAGTGAAGAGGAGAGCAGCCTATCCACGCAGTGTGGTGTGCCACTGGCGTGCGCCGGGTCTGGCGTCTGCCGGGTCTGGCGTCTGCTTTGCTCATCATGGCGGTCTGTGGTTGCTGTTGGCGGTTGAGTTGTCGACGAGGCCATGGGTGGGTGGGTGGTGAGGCCTAGCTGGACCAAGCCCTTTGGAGTCGTTGTCGACCCGTGTGAGGCAGCAGCCAAGTGTCGTATCGCACACTGCGCGATGGTTGGGTAAGGTTGCTCTTGGAGAGCCGGGACTTTGGATTGCCAGGTACGTTGTCCACCACACTGAGATGATGAATGGCTGATGAATGAGAGAGGAGTGTGTCACGCCCGCCTAGCCGATCTGCTAGATTACTAGCAGTTGGGCACCCGGGATACGGTGTGCGCACCTGTAATTCGGGGGGGGTATGGGCATGAAGCAACGAGGTCGGCGGCATAGCGTTGTCATCGTTGGAACTACCACGGCAGCAGCGTTGTTGCTCGCTTCGTGTGGCTCGAGTTCTTCGACCAGTGTGAATACTGCGAAGGGTCACACCAGGGTCACGGGAGGAACCGCCTATTTTGCGGAGGCTGCTGGGGCCAGTCCGAATTACATCTTTCCGTTGACGCCGGGTGCTGATTTTTCCGTAGCTAATGCGCAGTTCGACTATCTGATGTATCGCCCCCTGTACTTCTTCGGCGTTGGTAACAAGGCTGAACTGAACTCCAGCCTCTCCCTAGCTAACCCACCGGTCTATTCCAACAACGACAAGACCGTCACCATCACCTTGAAGAAGTACAAGTGGTCTGATGGTGAGTCGGTCACCTCACGTGACGTCATCTTCTGGATGAACCTCTTAAAGGCCAACAAGACCGATTGGGCCGCCTATGTGCCTGGTGACTTCCCGGACAATGTCGTCTCCTATACGGCTCCAAACTCCTCGACGGTGGTCTTTAAGCTCAACAAGTCCTATAGCCCAACCTGGTTCACCTACAACGAGCTCTCCCAGATCACCCCACTGCCATTGGCATGGGATAAGACCTCGATGTCAGCACCGGCTCCGAGTGCAACTTCGACAACGGCTCCTGATCTGACGACCTCTGGTGCTCAGGCGGTCTATAAGTTCTTGAACTCCCAAGCGAGTGACCTCTCCACCTATGCCACCAGCCCGATCTGGTCAGTCGTCGATGGACCATGGAAGCTCTCGAGCTTTACCACCGCTGGTGAGGCTGCCTTTGTTCCCAATAGCGACTATTCGGGTCCAGTGAAGCCAAGCCTGTCTCGGTTTGTCATGCTGCCCTTCACGAGTTCGTCGTCTGAGTTCAACGTCTTGCGTGCTGGCAACAACGCCATCACCTACGGCTATCTACCAGTGACCGACCTCTCGCAGAAGTCCTACGTCGAATCGATTGGTTACAAAGTGGAGCCTTGGATCGATTTTGGCTTTGACTACTGGGTTGAGAACTACAACAACCCAACCTATGGGCCACTGTTCCAGCAACTCTACTTCCGCCAGGCGCTTCAGCACCTCGTGGATCAGCCCCAGTGGATCTCCAGCTTCTTGAAGGGTTATGCAGAGCCAAGCTACTCGCCAGTGCCGTTGGCCCCAGCCAACTCATTCGCCGATTCGAACTCTAAGTCCAACCCGTACCCCTACTCGGTCTCGGCCGCCAAGGACCTGCTCACCTCCCATGGGTGGAAGATGGTCAATGGCGTCATGACCTGTGAGAGTCCAGGGAACTCGGCAACCGAGTGCGGCCAAGGGGTCTCCAGGGGCCTTGCGCTCAACCTGAATCTCCAGTACGCATCCGGCATTACCTCGGTGACCCAAGAGATGGACGCCTATCAGTCGGCGGCGAAACAGGTGGGTATCAACATCAATTTGAGTTCAGCCCCGTACAATTCAGTCACTGGCAACGCCCAACCTTGCACATCCCACCAAGCAGCGTGCAAGTGGGAGATGGCAAACTGGGCTACCGGCTGGGACTATAGCCCCGACTTTTATCCTACCGGGGGTGAGATATTTGGTGCAGGCGGTGGGTCTAACAATGGTAGCTACAACAGCTCCCAGGCTAACGCACTGATTGCGGCGACCCACACGTCGTCGGATACCACGCAGGTTCTCGATGCCTACCAGAACTACATGGTCAAGCAGCTACCGGTGGTGTATCAGCCGTTGCCTGCCTATGAGATTGCGTTGGTCTCGAGCAAGCTCGGAGGCGTTACTCAGAACCCGTATCTCAATCTCACACCAGAGAACTGGTACTTCACCAAGTAACCAGCATCGATCCGTCTCGACCCGTCTTGTGGTCACGCAGCCAGTGGCTCAAATGAATTACTGTGGAGTCAGCTTGCGTGTCGGGGCTGAGGCGTCATCGTTGGGGCGTGTCGGCATTGAAGCTACTAGCGACCGAAATGGTTCTGTCACCATGATTTTGCATGCGATGGTGCTGCTCGATCGTGTGTTACTGGCGCGCGGTGCCGGAGTTCGGGGTGCTCACGCAAATGCCACCCGATCTCCGAAGCTGCTCCGCAGATGTCCGATCAGGTTGTTGTCGATCGGGATTGCGATGTCTTCGACCAAGAAGCGCATCGACCCGATCTGGAGCATGACTGGATGCGCGCCCTCATGGGCCTCGAGGACCTGGCGGAGCCGTTCGAGTTCGCTGCGACTCGCAAGCTCGGCGGGCATGACGAGCGTGGCGATCTCGGCCCCATTGACGTATTGGGGCTGGGCCAACTCAACGACCTCGATAGACATCGCGGCGATCTTGGGGCGCTCCTCCTTGGTGTCGAGACGTCCTTGGATCTTTAAGACGGTGTCTTGGACGAGGAGCTGCCCGTATTCGGCCATGGTCTTTGGAAAGACCATCACCTCGATCGCACCGCGAAGATCCTCGAGGGTGATCGTCCCCATGAGCTCACCCTTCTTGGTGTGACGCTTGGTGAGGGTGGTGGCGACGCCAACGACCGTCACCGATTGGTTGGCGCCGGTCTCGGCAAGCTCGAGCACCTCCCAAACCTTGAGGGCTGCGATCTTGGCGAGCTGCTCATCGAGCCCGGCGAGGGGGTGTGAGCTCACGTAGAGGCCGAGCATCTCGCGTTCGGCCTTCAACAGGACATCCTTTGGCCACTCGTCGGTGCTAGCGTTGATGTCGAGGGTCACGACGCCGGCGGCGACGTCGACGGGATCCTCAAAGAGTGAAAAGACGCCACGGTCGCGCTCGCGACGCTTGTCGAGTGCCTGGTCGATGACGCTCTCATGGATCTGGGCGAGCCCTTTGCGGGTATAGCCAAGGCTATCGAAGGCACCACCCTTGATAAGGGATTCGATGGTGCGCTTGTTCAACACGACCGGGTCAACGCGGAGGCAGAAGTCGCCAAAGTCGGCGAACGGACCGTTGGCCTCGCGCTCTGAGACGATCATCGACACGAGCCCCTCGCCGACGTTCCTGATGGCCGCCAGTCCAAAGAGGATCTTCTCGCGATCGCCCTCCTTGACCACGACGAAGTCTGCCATGGAGTGGTTGATGTCGGGTACGAGGACCGGGATGGAGTGTGCACTCGCCTCGGCGAGGTAAAGGGCGGTCTTGTCCTTGTCGTCTTTGACGGAGGTCAACAGGGCGGCGAGGTATTGGGTTGGGTAGTTGGCCTTCAAGTACGCGGTCTGGTAGGCGATAAGGCCATAGCCATACGAGTGTGATTTGTTAAAGGCATAGTCGGCGAAGGGCTCGATGATGTTGAACAGCTCGGTGCCGATCTCCTCCCCATAGCCGGTGTCGATACATCCCTTGACAAACTTCTCGCGTTCGGCGGCGATGAGCTCACGGATCTTTTTGCCGCAAGCCTTGCGGAGGTTGTCGGCTTCGGCCAAGCTATAGCCGGCGAACTTCTGGGCGACACGCATGACCGACTCTTGGTAGATCATCAGCCCATAGGTATCCGAGAGCAACTCCTCAAGGTCTGGGTGCAGGTAGGTGATCTGCTTGCGCCCGTTCTTGCGGTCGGCATAGTCGTTGTGCATGTTCGCCGCCATCGGACCCGGTCGATACAGGGCCGTGAGGGCGGCGATGTCGTCGAAGCGGGTCGGTGCGAGCGAGCGCACCAGGGCGCGCATCGGCGTACCTTCGAGTTGGAAGACGCCGATCGTATCGGCCTCGCGCAGCATGGCATAGGTCGCTTCATCGTCAAGCGGGATCCCCTCTAGGGTGATCTCGACGCCACGCGACTCTCGTATCAGCTCGATGGCACGGTCCAGCACTGAGAGGGTGCGAAGCCCGAGGAAGTCCATCTTCAACAGGCCGAGCTCTTCGACTCCGTGCATCTCGTATTGGGTGACCATCGGAGCGAGGGTGGGATCCTGTCCCGGGTCAGGCTTGCGTTGGATCGGTAGGTAGGTGGTGAGTGGTTCGTTGGTAATGACCACGGCGGCGGCGTGGATGCCGTCTTGACGGCGCAGACCCTCAAGCCCCTTGGCGACGTCGACCACCGCCCGTACCTCCGGGTCGGTCTCAACCATCTCACGCAGTTCGGCCGCGGCCTGATAGCCGTCCTCGAAGCCGGGTTTGAGCGCGAGACAGGCGGCAAGCGGGGTGTCGCGCCCCATCACCAGCGGTGGCATGACCTTGGCAATCCGATCACCGACGGCGTAGGGGAGCCCCAGCACTCGGGCGGCATCTCGGACGGCTGCACGAGCTTTGATGGTGGAGAAGGTGACGATCTGGGCGACGTGATCGGCTCCATAGCGACGACCCGCATAGCGGATCATCTCCGAGCGGTAGCGCTCGTCAAAGTCCATGTCGATGTCGGGCATCTGGGTGCGGCCGGGGTTCAAGAAGCGTTCGAACAACAGGTCGTAGCGGATCGGGTCGAGGTCGACGATTCGCAGGCAGTAGGCCACGACCGACCCAGCTGCTGACCCCCGGCCTGGACCGACCCGAATTTTGGCCTCAACCGCATGACGGATGAGGTCCCATACGACGAGAAAATAGCCCGAGAACCCCATCTCGGCGATGACGGCGAGTTCGTAGTCGATTCGGGCACGGGTGCGCTCGTCGAGCTCGGCCCCGTAGCGCTCGTTGGCGCCGGCTTCGGTGAGGTGTCGTAGGTAGATGGTGGCGGACTGGTTGTAGTCGCTGGCCTGGAACTCCTCGGGAATGGGGATCTCAGGAAGCTGTGGTGAGCCGAACTCGATAGTCACGTTGCACCGCTCACCGATGGCTAACGTGTTGTCACAGGCCTCTGGCAGGTCACGGAAGAGCTCTCGCATCTCGGCGGCGGTCTTGACGTAGTGTTCTGAGCCGTCAAACTTGAAGCGATTCTCGTCGTTTAAGGTGGCGCCGGTCTGGATGCATAAGAGCGCGTCATGGGCCATGTGGTCTTCGCGGTTCACGTAGTGCGAGTCGTTGGTGGCCACCAGTGGCGCCCCAATCCGACGCGCGAGGTCGATCAACAAGGGATTGGTACGACGCTGCTCGGCGAGCCCATGGTCTTGTAGCTCGACAAAGAGGCTGTCCTTACCGAAGATGTCCTGCAGGCGGCCCGCGATGGCCGTAGCCTCGTCGGTGTCACCCCGAAGGAGCTGCTGGAGTACGAGTCCGCCGAGGCACCCGGTAGTGGCGATCAGACCCTCGTGATGCTCTTCGAGCAGCTCCCAGTCCATGCGTGGTTTGTAGTAGTAGCCCTCAAGAAAGGCTCGCGAGGAGAGCTGGATCAGGTTGTTGTAGCCGACATTATTTTCGGCCAACAGGACGAGGTGGTAGTAGAGCTTCTCTCCGCTGTCACCGTCGCCACCGGTGTCATCGATACGGCCACGGCGTGTGGGTCGATCGCGTCGGGATTGGGCGGCCATGTAGGCCTCGATCCCGATGATCGGGTTGATGCCACGGGCTCGGGCTCCCTTGTAGAAGTCGAGCACGCCGTACATGTTGCCATGGTCGGTGATCGCGATCGCTGGTTGTTGATCTTGACTGACCTTGTCGAGCAGGTCGTTGATTCTGGCGGCGCCATCGAGCATCGAGTACTCGGTGTGGGTGTGGAGGTGGACGAATGATTGCATGTGCACTCCAGATTAGTGAGGGATGCCCGACCGATTCGTCGAGGCGTGAGAATCTTTTGGTGACCACACCGGTGATCGAAGTTTTGCTAGGCTTGGGGCGGTACGAGACGCTTGGGAACAGTTCCCAACGGTTATGCAGTTCTAAGCGGTTACATACAAGGGGGAATCGTCAATGAAGATGCCGGCTGCAGTGTTGTGGGAGCCAAAGTCACCGTGGAGCGTGGAGGAGGTGGAGCTGGCGGATCCATTGGCCAACGAGGTTCGGGTCAAGTTGGTGGCTTCTGGCCTTTGTCACTCCGATGAGCACCTCATCACAGGGGATCTCCCCGCGCCACTGCCGATCGTCGGTGGTCACGAAGGTTCTGGAATCGTCGAGGCGGTGGGTCCCGGGGTGACCTCGGTTACAGAGGGCGATCACGTGGTTCTCTCCTTCATTCCGGCCTGTGGTGTCTGTGACATGTGCTCCACCGGGCACCAGAACCTGTGCGTGCTGGGTGCACACCTCGTGTCGGGGGTTGAGTTGGCCGGTGGCCAGCGGATTACGGCACGAGGGCAAGGCGTGGGAACCTTTTGCTTGCTGGGCACCTTCGCACCTTATGTCGTCGCCCACGAGTCCTCGGTCGTGAAGATCAACGACTCGATCCCGTTGCAATCGGCGGCACTCGTTGGTTGTGGCGTCACCACCGGTGTCGGCTCAGCCATCAACACAGCAAAGATTCAACCAGGCGATATCGTCGCGGTCGTTGGGGTTGGTGGTATCGGGATGAACGCGGTCCAAGGAGCACGACTTGCGGGTGCTGGGATGATCATCGCGATCGACCCCAACGCCTGGAAGCGCAACCGAGCCTATGAGTTCGGCGCGACCCATGACGCACCTTCGATGGCTGAAGCCAAGGAGATGATCAGCGACCTCTCGTGGGGGACGATGGCGAATGCGGCGATCATGACCCCTGGGGTGGTTGAGGGTTCGATGATGGCCGACGCGCTGGCCTTGGTGGGTAAGAACGGTCGGGTCGTCGTCACCGGGTTGGCAAGTGCGTATGAGAGTGAGGTCACCATGTCCTTGCTTGACCTGACGTTATATCAAAAGAGCGTCCACGGATCACTCTTCGGTTCGGCGAACCCACGGGCTGACATTCCTCGCCTCCTCTCCTGGTTCGAGCGGGGTGACCTCAAGCTCGACGAGCTGGTCACCACGACCTACTCCTTGGATGAGATCAATCAGGGATATGCCGACATGCGTGATGGAGCCAACATCCGGGGGATGGTGCTGTACGACGCCTGATAGGCGCGGGCACTGGGGTAGCTGAGCTGGCCGATAAGGCCAGACCTCGATAGCTCTGTTAGCTCGGTCATCCGTTCCAGATTCGGGCTGGGGGTTCTCATCGAGGTGAATCGTGGGTCGGCGTCGATGAACCGCGGTTGATTGGTGCACCGCGGCCCTCACGCGCCTGTCATCTTCCAGTTCTGGTATCTATCGGTTCTGGCATCTACGGGTTCTAGTATCCCGATTGGGGTATTGCAATTCGATAGAGCGGACGAAGCAGAACGCATGGGTGGTGAGGGAGTGTCGAGGGTTCCGTAGTCGATGTGGGCAACATGTGGGTTGCGAGGTGGGGTTCTCTCATCGTATCGGGGTGCGCTATTATCGTCACAGGAGACGGTTGAGCGCACGACCGTGTACTCGGGTGATTGGGACATCTCCTTTCACAAGTCGGCGCGAGCCGTTCCTCTGTGGGAGCGCTATAGGCAGTCCGAGATCTCCCTGGCGTCGTCGAACCCCTCGATTTGCCACTACCGGACCGTGTTCATCCCGATCGTGCTGACAGACTGCGTTCGTCGACCAGATGGCCATTGAGCCCTGGCTCGCTGGCACAATGACCTTTGATGATCGTGACCAGTGATATGGGGGGGCTGGGCTGGAAGGGCGATCATGATGCGACCATGAGCACAAAGCTAAGACAATGCCGGTGATGGTTTTGTCCGATTCCGTCGTTGTTTGCATGAGATGTACTAGAGTTGGACTATGGCAATCGATCCAATGCACATTCGGAACTCCGCGAGTGATCGAGAGCGCGTGGAGGCACTTCTTCGACGAGGGTTCGAGGACGGAAGGCTGGACCAGACTGAGTTCTCAGATCGTCTGGAACGTGTACACACCACCGTTAACTATGCGGACTTGGTGGCGCTTGTCGAGGATCTCCCGTATGAGCATGCCTTTCTCTATCAGCATGCGTTTCCTCATCGGACGACTGAGCCCGAACAAGTGCATCAGCCGATCCGACGTCCTCACTCGAGGTCGGTGCTGATTGCCTTCTTTGCCTTCTTTATCTTGGCCAGCGCCGCGCCGGCGATTGGCCCGTTCTTCATCTTTGCTGGCTTGATTTTCTTGCTGGTAGCGCTGCCACGGCGTCGTCGGCGGATGATGGCGCGTTATCAGGACCGCGAGCGATACCGCATCGGCTGGTAGACACCCTGGGCTGCCGCCACTTTTCCCGTAAAGGTCTTGTGGCGTACGGCTTGACACAACCTCTTGGCTGGGTACATCGGCGCTGTTGCTGGCGGAATTCCATGGCGTGACAACGGTGAGCAGGTGGCGGTCGCAAGACCAAGAGCTACCGATTCTCATCGATCGAAGTCTGTGATTTGGACGAGGGCTTCTGTGTCTGTGGTAGTGCCGTTGAGTGGTCCCCGGTTTATTGCGGTGACGGGAGGTCCCGTCCCATCGCGTAGAACTCGGGGTTGGGCATGATCTTGGCAAAGCCAGCTAGCCGGTTGGAGAGGGCGAAGAACGATGCAATGGCCCCGATGCGCCAGATATCCTCATCGGTGAGATCGAGGGCATAAAGCGGCGAAAAGTCTGACGGCTCCACCGTCTGTGGATGGAGCGACACCTGATGGGCGAACCGTAGGATCGCCTTCTCCCGATCTGAGAGTTCTGCGCGTTCGAAGTCGATTGCGACCTGGTCTGAGCGATAGGGGTGCTTGGATCGGACACGGTAGATTGCCCCGTGGGCGATGACGCAGTAGGTACAGCTATTCGCCGCCGAGGTGGCAACGACGATCATCTCGCGCTCTGCCTTTGAGAGACCGCTATCGCCCTCCATGAGGGCGTCGTGATAGGCAAAGAAAGCACGAAACTCATCGGGAAAGTACGAGAGCGTAGCGAAAACGTTGGGTAAGAACCCAGATTTCTCACGGACAGTGTCGATGCGCTCAGCGATATCGGGATCGAGGTCGGTGGCTGGCTCGGTGATGTCGAACCAGAACGGGATTTGGGTCATGGCTTCTTCCTCCTAATTAATAGCTTAACGACGTCTTGGGTTGCGTGTCATGCGTGTCGGCGCTGGGAACGTTCTTGGTAGTTGTAGGAGAGAGTGGTGTCTGGCATCATCGCAGCCCAGAGCCTGGCTCCGAGTTGTAAGTGTGGAACCGTTGTACTCATGGGAGACGTGTTGGCTTAGCCGCTGCGTCACGATGGGTGAAGCCTTAATGATTGGGCCATAGAGCCAGGAGATGGGCCTCTGTGTTAGCGCTGGTTGATCAGAAGGTGAACGCTCAACGTCGACGGTTCTTCGCGCTCCTATGCACGTCGGCTCCGGTGGACGACCTTATATGATGCGTCGGTTGAAAACGGCGCCAAAGTCACTCTTTGGCATCAAGCACTCTGAGGTTTCAGGACCACTAGCGATCAGCAGCAGGAGGTGGTGGGGCATCGTGGCGCTGGCAGTAGGCGTTGAAGGCTCGACGGTTGCCACTCCGGTTGTTCACAGTACGTGGGCTGTTTGATGCCCTAAGTGGTCGCCTTGAGGCAACGGTGAGCTGCGAAGAGACACGGGTTGTGTGGGCAACTGAGCGCAATTATCGAGAATTTTGGCCTGGTCGCGTAGTATCGGCATAGAGAATGATAAACTTTAGCGAATTCTTCGGAAAAGTTGTAAGTGCATGAAAGTGCGGCCGAAGTTGAGCTAGGAGGATGGCAATGCGACGTAGAACATGGAAGAGCCCACGTGTGCTGGCGGGGTTAGGGTTACTCTTCGGTTCGCTGACGGTGGCGGGTCTCGGCGTGTCGGCGACTGCGCTTACCGGCAGTAGCGCCCTGGTCAGTAGTAGTACTCCGGTTTATACTCCTGTCGCTTTCAATCTGTCGGCCCTCATCAGCGCTCGCCTGCTGAGTCCGGCGGTTCACCTCGAGCAGACGGTGCAAGCAGCGAACGGCAACTACTATGTCGATACCGATGGTGGAAACGGCGATACCAATGCCAATGCCAATGAGATCATCGAAGTCTCCGGCACCGCTCCTCATGGTGTCATTGGAGTGGTTACCCTACCGAGTGCGCTGGATGGTCAACCGTTGGGCGATGGTGTCGCTATTGGCGATACGCTCTACTACCGCAATGTAACCGGAACGAACCCAACCGGTGGTTCAGGGGCTTGCCCAGTAATCGCGATCGACCTCAACAATCTTGGTAGTCCGACATCGTCGACTACGACCCCGAGTTTCTCTACGTGGGCGTTAACCAGCTCAAACGGGCTGAGCTGCGCACCCGCACCAGCTGGATCTTCGTATACACTCGGTAGTGGACCATATGCCATCACATCGGTTGGTTCGACGGTCTACTGGACTGGTAACCGCTCAATCTATGCTTGGGACACCTCCACCAGCTCGGTTACCCGCTATCCTTTGGGGGTGGGTGTCAATGGCGGACTCGCGGTGTATCTGCACGATGGCTCCACCTACGCCTTTGTTGGGAGCGGTGGTGGTGCCTCGATCGATATGTTTGACCTTTCGACCCTGGCAAGTACTGGCACAGCCCCGAAACCGGTCTACACCTGGTCGCTTCCTCCGGGTAGCGGGACTGGCAGTAATGTATTAGGTGATTTCCAGGTCTCGCAAGGTCAGGGAACGCTCTGGTTTGTGCGTGAGTTTCAAACGCAGATTGGTGATGTGCAGCTCTCAGATGCCTTCTCAAGCTCAACGCCATCGACGCCAGGTCAAGGTAATGTATACAATATCGGCAATGTGCCAAATCAAGCAAGCCAGGCTGAGTCGATGACGCTTGATCCAAGTACTGGGAACCTCTGGGTCGCTTCTGGCAATGTGAATGGTTCTTACAGCCCAGGTGGTGAGGTATATTTTGGGTGGTTGAATCCAACGAGTTTACATGTGACTCAAGCCTCTACACAAACCGCAGCTGGTGATATTACACTCAATTACGAGTCCACTCCGTCAGGGTTGAGCCTTGGTGCGGATGATTTCGTTCTGGTGAATTCCAGTCCAGCGTACTATTCGACCGGGCCGATTCTTTCGATCACCAAGACCGATAACGTCAACCATGTAACGACGTCTGGAGCGCCTTTTGATTGGACGATCACTGCAGGTGTCTCCTCACTTTCGCCGTATCCAGAACCTGGACCCCCCAATACCGGCCCGATCGAAGAGTCTTCCTTCGTGTCGAGCAGGGATCAGTCCCCCTTCAAGATCACGGTCACTGACCCGTTGCCAGCTGGCGTTGCGCCGAATGGCAAAGCGACTGGTACTCGTACTGGTTGGGTGTGCACGTCAACGGGCGATAGTTCAACCGGTTACGTAGAGAAGTGCACCTATACGATTAGCAAAAGTAGCGATGGGCGTGGACCAGGAGATACATGGCCACCCATCACGGTTCCTGTTGTTGGCGTTGGTGCACCCGGTACCCAGTTTGTCAACACAGCCACCGTGAGCTCTACGGATGCAACGCCACAAAGCGCATCTGATACCGTGACGGTTGTTGCTCCTATCACCACCCCCGCCACGGTCGTCACCCCCGGCCTCTCTCTCACCAAGGTCGAGGCCTCGGGTTCCCCTGATCCAATCACCAAGGCAGGCCAGACGATCACTTACGACTTTAACGTCACCAACACCGGTAACACCACGTTGAACAACTTGGCGATCACTGACACCCAGTCGGTCTCAGGTGAGGCCCTCACTGCTCCGGTGTCGTGCCCAGTGACCTCGCTCGCTGCTGGTGCCTCTGTTACCTGTACCGGAACCTACACGGTCACGAGTACCGACATCACCAACGGCAAGGTCACCGATAGTGCAACGGCAACAGCTACGACGACAACGGGAACTAGTGTCACGAGTAACTCCTCGACACTCACCATCCCCGTCGCCGTGCCTACCAGTGCACCCTCGAGTGTCACCCCGACAACGAAAACCACGACGACAAAGACGGTCACCCCAACAACCAAGTCAACGTCAACCCCCGCCCCCGTCAAGCTCATCACCGGTCCCCCAACACCCCCAACCACGAGCACCAGTGACCTCCCCCTTGGTCTGGCCATCGCTGGTATCGGCCTTGGTGGCCTTGGCTATGTGATCATCGAACGCAAGCGACACAACGGACACAACCATGAGGTCGCATAAGCACGCAAAGGCCAAGGACAACACACCGGTCACCAACCCCAAAGGGCGAGGACATCAACTCCTCGCCCTCGGGGCAACCGTTGCCATCATCACCGGAGGCGTCCTCACCTATGAGGGCATCCACAACTCAGAGGCCGCCAAGATCAACCGCCTCACTGCCAAAGATCACCAACGTGCAAGACGCCTCGCAGTCCAGACCACCAACACCCCCAAACCCGCCACCAACCCGATAACCCTTGTCCCCTTCACCCCAACCGTGCAAGGACAGGTCGCCACCATCTCTATCCCAGCCCTTGGCGTCTCAGCCCCTATCCTCTCAGAGAGCCCCGTCAACGGAGCCCTCACCATCCCCCCAGATGTCCATAACGTCGGTTGGGATTCACAAACCCCCACCCCTGGTAACCCAGGTGTCACCTTGCTTGCTGGTCACGTCAACTGGGTAGGCCAAGGAGAGGGAGCCATGGGAGAGATCGGCCAACTGGTCCCCGATGACCAAGTGATCCTCAACTGGGGTGGACACGAGAGCACCTGGAGGGTCACCACCAAGCCAACCCTCTCACCCAACACCGTTGCTCACCCCCAGCTCTTTACCAACCAAGGCACACCAACCCTTGCCCTTGTCACCTGTGGTGGCCCCTTCACCGAGATCCCCGGTGTGGGAGGCTCTTATGCCGACAACGTTATCGTGGAAGCGAGGCTCAGCTCATAAGTTGAGCTCCGATGCGGTTAGTACCCTAATCTTTGGGTTGGTAACGATTCGTTGGTGTATTGGGTTGACTCAAAGCTTGGCCCCCTGAATCGCTTCCGCTGTGGCACAGCTGGCGAGCTCAGTTCGTTGAGGCACAACCCCTGTCAGACAGTGCTTGTGCTGGCGCCGAGTGGTTACCTGCCGGCCATCAGTAGAGGGCTACGATCCATTTCTTGCAATACCCTTCGAAGGGTGCGCTATAGGCGGCGATTGCGTGGGTGGGGATCCCATCACGAACCAGCTTCCACTTCTTGCCACCGACTGAGGTGTTGATGTCGAAGTGGCTCGCAAGTTCTTTGGTAAGGGGTAGCTGATGGTGTCGTCCAGCCCATTCGAGCCCGAGAAGCAGCGTGCCATCGAGCTGGGGCTCGAGAATGGGGTTGTTGAGTCCCAGGCTCACAACCGACGGGAACGATGCGTCAAAACGCGAATAGGCGACGCTGGGACCCGGAAGAAAGAGGGGAGGGAGCGCTTGGGTCTGGGAGAGGTCCTCGAGGACGGAGCTGACCAGCCGTGGCTTTGGAGGCCGACTGATGCGGCGCAGGGTCGTCGCCTTGATCTGTTCGGGGCGGGCTGGATCGACGTCGGGAGTTGGGGCTGCGTTTTCGAGATCGAGATAGCACGGCGGTGTGAGCTCACTCTCGGTGCTCAGTGAGAGGCGTAGCAGCCGACGTTTGGCGGTATCGGCGATGATCAGCTCGCGGCGCAGGCTGTTTTCGGCGATCGAACCGAGGAGGAGATAGCGAGCAACGGGCTTCATTTGATCTCCGCCAATCCAATCCTGAGGTCTTCTGGATCGCGAGTGGGGAGTTGGCAGACGCGGTCATGGCACAGGTACGCGACTCCCGGTTCGAGGTCTTGGAGGATAGGAGCACCGGTGCCGTGCACCACGACGAGGTCTCCTCGTGTGTTGGTCAGCGCCGTTGTGACAAGCTCATCGAGGTCATCGCCTGGGATAAGGACCTCCGTGGTCCCAAGGTCGCGCTCGATGAGGGCCCAGCACAGAATCGAAAACGATGCTGGCACCCGTTCGATTAGCGGTAGGTACGCATCGAGCAATGTTGACCCCAGGTTCCCGAGGGCCGGGTCGAGGGCGATAGAGCCCACCCGTTGGGCGAGCCAGGCAAACAACGAGTTGGTTGAGGGGGTCGCGCCATCGTAGCGGTCAAAGCTCGCAAACGGTAAAATGCCTCCATGGCGGCCGATGCTGAGTTCCGGTGAATCAGTGCTCATGAAGCGGGCAGTGGCGGTCCTAAGCGCCCAGGTAGCTTCGTTCAGCCAAGCGATCTCGCCAGTGACGGTGAAGGCCTCGAGCGTGGCGCCTGCGTAGTTCACATAGTCCGAGGCATAGCCTTCAATTGCGATTCCGTCCTCGTAGGCGACGTGCATGAGGTCATCGCCATGCCGAAAGGTGTCCCGCACCTGGTGCATGAGTCGAAGGCCCTCAGCGGTCATAGCTCCATCGGTGAGGAACCGGCCGGCGCGCAGCAAGGCTAGAGCCCAGCCGGCGTTGCCGTCACAGGTAGCTTTGTCGTCGATACCGAGCGCACAACGCTCTCGTCGATAGGCCGATACCCGTTGGTTGAGGGCTTCAAGGTCGGTGTCGATACGCGGACTTGCACCCAAAGGACGATGGAAGATGTTGCGACCTTCAAAGTTGCCGCCAGCGGTAACGCCGTAGAACTCGGCGAAGGTCTTGTAGCCCTCGCCCAGGAGCCCGCTCAGTTCGTTGGCGGACAGGAGGTAGTAGCCTCCTTCCTCACCGTCGGCGTCGGCGTCGGTGGAGGAGGCATAGAGTCCACTAGGCAAGCGCAGCGTGCTGGTGGCGAAGGTGAAGATGCGGCCAACAATCCAGCGGAGATCGACATCGTTGGTATCGGCGGCTACGGTCGCAAAGAGCGAGAGAAGACCGGCCTGGTCATAGAGCATCTTCTCGAAGTGTGGGGTGATCCAAAATCGATCGGTCGAATAGCGAAAGAAGCCGCCGTCGATATGATCGTGGATGCCGCCGTTGGCGAGCGCCTTCAATGTGGTGACCACCATCGTCTCGATCCTGGCCGGATCGGCGACGATCGAGCGGGCACGCCACAAGATATCGAGTAGGTAGGGCTGTGGAAATTTGGGTTGATTGCCAAAACCACCGAACTCAGAATCGAATCGCTCGGCTAGCTCCTCGACCATGCGCTCAAGGACCACGGTGGCATCAAGATCTGGTTTCGGTGCTGAGGCAAGTGCGTTGTGGGTGCCAAGGGCGGTTGCATACTCGCGACTGGCCTCGGCCAGCGATTCTGGTTGTTCATCGCGCAACTGGATGATCTTTTGGGCGATTGAAAGCAGACCCGGCAGATGGGAACTCGAATACGGAGGGAGATAGGTGGCACAGTAGATCGGCACGCCTTCCGGGGTGGCAAAGACCGTGATCGGCCAACCTCCGCTGCCCTGTTGGGCGACGAGCGCCTCCATGTACAAGGCATCAACATCGGGGTGCTCCTCGCGATCGACCTTGATGCACACGAAGTGCTGGTTCAGGTAGTCAGCGACCTCTGGCTGGTTGAACGTCTCATGGGCCATCACATGACACCAGTGACAGGCTGAGTATCCGATCGAGATGAGGAGAGGGCGTGCCAGCGATTGTGCAAGTTGGAAGGCATCGCTGCCGTAATACTGCCAGGCCACTGGATCGTCGGCATGCTGGAGCAGATAGCGGCTCGAACATTCGTGAAGCCGGTTGGTCGGTTGGGGAGGGATCGCACTCATCGTTGCCCAAAGCCTACCAGCCTCACCATAGCTGTCATCGGTTGTTGACGCGCAGGTGGTGGGTTTTGTACAAGAGTGAGGGCGAAGGAATCGTCGTTGAGGGCGAGAGATCAAACCGAGTGTGCCAATCTCTGGCCCCAGACTGCCCAGGTGCGATACCACGTTCGAACCGGCATGTCAGTTGGCCCTGCCAAGACAGCTGGGCTGCGCTAATCCAGCCTCACCTGCGCCCACGTCGTCGCGTTGACGTTGTAGCTTGCCACGAGCAACGTGTGGGTGATCGGATGAGGCGGGCGGATACGCCAGATGGGCGCGACCTGACCACCTTTGCAACCGGCCACCTAACCGACTTGAGGCAAGTGCGACGGGTAAGACAAGTAGTCTACGACATAGGTGTTCGTTGGTCTTTGTGAGGAGGGTTTGGCGTGGCAGTGGCGATTATTACCGGAGGTTCTCGAGGGATTGGATTGGCGACGGCGACGAGCCTTGCCAAGCAGGGTCATGAGGTGATGCTCGTTGCCCGCAAACCTGACGAGCTCGAGGCTGCGGCCCAACAGATCCGCGAGCAGGTTCCTAACGCGGTCGTCGGCGTCTGTCCTGCGAATCTTCGTGAAGTCGATGCGCCGTCAGCAATCTTCGATGTGGCGAACGAGATGTTTGGCCAGGTGTCGATGCTCGTCAACAATGCCGCCACTAACCCGTGGGCTGGTCCCATCACCGAGATCACGCCAAAGGTGATGGACGTCGTCTATGAGGTGAACCTACGGGCGCCGACCATGATGACCCAAGAGTTCGCCAAGCGTTTTGGTGACGGCGATCATCTGGGTGCGGTGGTCAACGTTGCCTCGATTGGGGGTCTTCACGTTGAGCCGATGATCGGGTGGTATAACGTCCACAAGGCGGCGCTCATTCACCTTACCCACCAGTTTGCAGCCGAGTTGGGGCCACGTATTCGGGTGAACACGGTCGCACCTGGCTTGGTTCGAACCCAGTTTGCAGCCATGTTGGTGGACTCGTTGGAGGACCAACTTGCGACGCGGCTCCCACTCGGTAGAATCGGCGAGCCGAGCGATGTGGCAGGTGTGATCGCCTTCTTACTCTCATCGGATGCGGGATGGATGACCGGGTCGACGATCGTTGTCGATGGTGGCAACGGTGTGATGGGGATGTTCTAAGTATCCCTTGCTTGTACGCGGTTCTTGTTACGGATTCAATAAAATTGTGAGAATTTGTTGCATGAATCCGTTGTATCTGATACATTGAACTCTGCCGTTATCTTTGCTTAGTAAAGGGGGAGAAGATAGATGGACACAGTGGAACGTGCACCCGGTACATCCGGTGCAGATGAAGGGGGTGGGCACGGTCTACGACACGGCGCGCTATCGCTGCTCGATTCGAGTGTGATGGGTGTTGCCGGAGTCGCTCCTGCCTATTCGATCGCCGCCTCGACCGCAGTATTGGTTGGTGCCGTCTCGGTTGGCGGGCCGGCCGCGCTGCTCTATTGCGGCATCGCGATGTTCGGTATTGTCTGGGCCTTCAACTACCTCGGTCGCTCAGAGTCCAACGCTGGCGCGAGCTACGCCTGGGTGCGTCGGGCATTACACCCGGTCCTAGGGTACATCGCAGGATGGGCGCTGGTGGTCTCTGCGCTGATCTTCATGGTTGCCGGCGCCTACCCTGCCGGTTCGACCTTCCTGGGGTTGTTCTCGAATTCGGCGGCCAACAACGTAACGCTGGTGACGATCGTTGGGTCGATTGTCTTCTTGTTGATGATCGCAGCGGTCATCGCAGGCGTCACCATCACGGCCAAGATCCAGGTGGCGATGTCCTCAATCGAACTGGCCATCCTGGTTGTCTTTGCCATTTTGATGCTTTTGCACGGTCATGATGCGCGAAACTTCTCATGGTCGTGGTTTTCGCCATCGGTGTTTCACTCCTCGAGCGTGTTCTTTGGTGGTGCGCTGGTCGCAGCCTTTTACTACTGGGGCTGGGATGTGACCGCCAACCTGAACGAGGAGACCAAGGAGGCCAAAGTCACCCCTGGACTTGGTGGGATCATCGGCGTCATCGTGGTGTTCGTACTCTTTGAAGTCTTCACCATCGGCACGAATATGGTGCTGACCAACAAGATCGTTGCCAACAACGCGGGCGACGTTCTCCTCGTCCTCGGGCAAACAGTATGGCACGGCGTTGGTGGCAAGCTCCTGGTGGTAGCCGTCGTGCTCTCGACCGTCGCGACGCTTGAGACCACGATTATCCAGGTGACGAGGACGATGTTCTCGATGGGCCGTGATGGCACCTTGCCGAGGGCTTTGGGTGTTACTCATGCGAAGCGCCAGACGCCGGTGGTGGCTACCGTCGTCGTCGCCGTCATCTCGCTTGGGCTCTTTATCGCCTCGAACTACGTGGGTTCGATCGGAACCATCCTCTCGGATGCCATCAACGCCATCGGTCTCCAGATCGCGATCTATTACGCGCTCGCCGGCTTCTCGGTGGTGATCCTGTACCGCAAAAAGCTCTTCACTGGTGCGAACTACTTTTTCTTCGCCGGCTTGTGGCCGTTGGTGGGAGCTGTCTTCATGGCGGTGATGTTCGAGCAGACTATTCCGACGCTTAATGCCACGACGCTCATCGTCGGACTTGGCTCCATGGCCCTTGGTCTGATCCCGATGATCATCTATTGGGTCAAGGGACGGCCGTATTTCAAGATGCCGAGCCCTGAGGAGCGAGACATCGACTACGCGCCAGCCCTCACAGACTGACCGCTTGCAACCTCACTGACGGCTACAACCTCATGCGTCACCGCCGTAGCGCACGCTGTGAGGAACGATCGGTTGCAGTGTTCACACTCACGCCCAGGTCTGATCGCTTTTGAGAGCAATCAGACCTGGGCGCGCGAGCAAGGTGGCCCAAGAGCAAGGTGGCCCAAGAGCAAGTCCAGAGCCATGCCTGATCGCCTCCGAGCGTTTGGGATGCGCGACGCCAAGCGGCGGGCCTATTGCGGGCGCGCTGGCGTCGAGTGTCGAGGTGCGTGGATCAATTCTGCCGAGACCAGCCCTGTCGAGATCAGCTCTGATGCGATCGGCTTTGCCGGAGCTCATTGCGTCGAGAGCGGCATCGGTGATGGCAAGATGATCGAGACCGATTATGCCGCCAGCGTTACGAGGAGGGCCCGATGGCGACCAGCGTCTTTGTGGAGCCTGGCGTTGTCACGGTGCGGAGCTGACGCCTGATTAGCTTCTCGTACTGCCAGACTCGGTTCTGGTGCTACGAGGAAATTTGGGCCATAGCGCCCTACAAGTCGCGCCAGTACCGATTGCATCCCTACGACCTCGGGCGCTCGCGTGAGCCCATGACAAGCTCCAGGTCGTGGGCTGATCCGCGCTTTGCCCTTGTGAGTCTACGACACGGTGGGCTTGTAACGGTAGGCGTTCGATCGTGGCGATCTCGGTTCGTGGATCTACGGTTGGGTCGAAAGCTGCTCACCAAGCTTACGACGCATTGGCTTACCGGTCTCGGTGCGCGGGATGGCTGTGACGATCACGCGACGTCGGGGAAGTTCCCATCGCTCGAGTGTGTCGATGTCGGCGCGTAATGCAGCGAGGTCAGGCGCGTTCGTTGCGGTGGTCGCCAGGGTGACCGCCTCGCCAAAGCGGATGTCGCGGGTTGCCACGACACAGAAGTCACCGAGAGCATCGCCATAGTTTGCGCGTAGGGCCGCCTCAACCCTCAATGGGTTCACCTTGTGCCCTCCGGAGTTGATGAGCTCGCTCGCACGGCCGAGCACTTTCAGGGTACCGTCTGCTCCGAAACCTCCAAGGTCCCCCGTGGTCAGCCAGCCCTCTGGGTCGAGGATGGGGGTTAAATCGCGATAGTGGCTGGCGATCATCGGCCCTCGCAGCTGGATGATCTCATTGACGACCCGAGCCTCAACTCCATCGAGGGGTATGCCGTCATAAACCACGCCCGATCCCGTCTCAGTCATGCCATAGGTGACGATGGCATTAGACGGTACCTCGTTCGGTGGTGGCTGGGCTCCAAGGAGCACGGTTTGAAAGCCACCAAGGTTGACCGATGAAAGCGCTGCGGTGACCGCGACGGTGCGGGTTGCACCCTTGGCGAGCGCATCGTCAACCGACGACTGATCCAGATGGTCGCTCAGATACACGTCATGGCCGAGCAGCAGAGCGCGGGCGATGACCCCTAGGCCACCGATATAAGCAGGCGAGAGCGGACAAAACCAGATATCAGTGTCGGTCATCGCAAGTCGTGTGGCAATGGCCTTGGCGGAGGCCATCAGGTTGGCATGAGTGTGCAGAATCGTCTTGGGTGGCCCGGTGGTTCCTGAGGTCGTGATCGCAATTCGAACACCAGGGGCCACGGGTGGGGGAACGCTGGTAAGTGCGTGGGAGCCATCTTCGTCGATGAGTTGATGAGCACCGAGGGCATCGAGTCGTTCACGGTTGCGAATAGCTGGTGAGCGCGGGTCGAGGATCGCGATCGCATCGTCGTTCGCCCAGACTTCGGCGATGAGATCCACAAGTTTGTTGGAGGGGGGTAGGTTGATCGCGACGATTTGGTTCACGCCTCTAAACTAGCGCTAGGCGTGCCCATAACCGAAGCGAGACCTACTGCTCTTGGCGCTTGGATGTGTACTTTGAGTCCCATGAGACAGGGATGCCCAGGGATGACTCGGCAGCACAGGTGAGGTAACGGTGTCAGGATGCGTGCTCTTTCGAGAGTCGGGGTCATCGTGTAGTAGGTCTGTTCCGATCCAGGCCATGAAATGGGAACGGGCGCCCTAGCGGCTGGGCGTTGAAATAGTGAGAGTTTCGAGCTGTTGGCACAATGAGAGGTCACCGGCCTTGGCGGGTGGGCGATGCATGGGGGATCGGCAAAGGCTGATGAGGGTGACCCTACCAAGTGGGCCAAGAGCCTTCGTGACAGGTAGCTAGTGGGAAAGAGGTTGACAACTATGAGTGAGATGGGACAGGCGATGGAGCAGCTGGCATGGGAGTCACGGGGTGACTATACCGATATCCGATTTGAGGTACTCGAGGGGATTGCGAAGATCACCATCAACCGGCCCGAGGTTCGTAACGCTTTTCGCCCACAGACATTGTTTGAGCTCCAACGGGCCTTTGAAATCGTGCGCGATGATCCGGCAATCGGGGTCGCCATCCTCACTGGCGAGGGACCACTGGCCTTCTGCTCCGGCGGTGATCAGCGTATCCGTGGTAACGACGGGTACATCGGCGATGACGACGTCGCCCATGCTGGCATTGGGCGACTGAACGTATTGGATCTACAGATCCAGATCCGGCGCCTCCCCAAGCCGGTCATCGCGATGGTGGCGGGGTACGCCATCGGTGGTGGGCATGTCCTACACCTCGTGTGTGATCTGACGATCGCCGCTGACAATGCCCGGTTCGGTCAGACCGGTCCAAAGGTTGGGAGTTTTGATGGGGGCTATGGAGCCGGTCTCTTGGCCAGGACGGTCGGAATCAAGAAGGCAAAGGAGATCTGGTTCCTCTGCCGTCAATACGACGCCGACGAGGCACTGCGCATGGGTTTGGTGAACACCGTGGTGCCCTTGGAGCGCCTTGAGGCCGAGACGGTCGCTTGGTGCCGTGAGATACTCGCGCTCTCCCCACTGGCGCTTCGGCTGCTCAAGGCCTCGTTCAACGCCGCTGACGAGGGACTTGCCGGTATCCAACAGCTCGCTGGGGACGCCACCATGCTCTTTTACATGTCAGATGAGGCCCAAGAAGGGCGAGATGCCTATCTTGCAAAGCGCAAGCCTGCCTTTGATCAGTTTCCACGGCGGCCCTAGCTGATGGCGTCGGCGTCTGACTGGATAGCCGGAGCCCGTCCACGGACGTTGCCGGCCTCGGTGGCACCAGTGCTTGGGGCGACCGGGCTCGTCATCGCTCGTCATGAGTTCCGACCGGTGTTGGCCGTGCTTGCCGCCCTTGTCTCGCTTGCCTTGCAGGTCGGTGTTAACTACGCCAATGACTACTCGGATGGAATCCGCGGTACCGATGAGGACCGAGTTGGTCCCATACGCCTGGTTGGCAGCCGATTGGCAAGTCCGAAGGCGGTTCGACTCGCTGCTTTGGCCGCCTTCGGGGTTGCAACCATCGCTGGTGTGGTGATCTGTGCGCTGGTGAGCTGGTGGCTGTTGCTGGCCGGGGGTGCCAGCGTCGTCGCTGCTTGGTTCTATACCGGTGGTCGACACCCGTATGGTTACTACGGCTTTGGGGAGATCTTCGTCTTTGTGTTCTTCGGGCTGGTAGCGACCCTTGGTACGTTCTATATCCAAGCCCGGACACTCTCCGCCCCGGCGTGGGAGGTCGCCATCGCCTATGGCGCCCTGATCACGGCCATCTTGGTGGCCAACAATCTTCGCGATATTCCTGGTGATCGAACGTCGGGGAAGCGGACGCTGGCGGTTCGCATGGGTGATGGTCCAACGCGGGGGCTCTACGTTGGGCTGCTGGTAATCGGGCTTATCGCCTTTGAGGCCGCGGTTGGTATCTCCTGGTGGCTCCTCGCCGGATTGGTGTTGGTGGCGCTGATGGTGCCCCCGATTCGGGTGACCGTTGCCCGTGCTGAGGGACCGAGCCTCATCGCGGTGCTGGCTGGAACCTCAAGGGTGACGCTGGTGGCGGGTTTGCTCGGCCTGGTGGTGTTTGCCCTGCACTGAGAGGCTGTATAGGCGGCGTGTGTCCTTGACCCAGACGGTCAACAACGTCGAGTCCCAACCAATGAGCCAGCTCTGTTGGGCAGCACCCAGGGCTGATAGCGATGAAGGAGCCGAACGTGTTGGTCGCCATCAGATGGGCGAGGGCTTGAATGTGACCAGCCCAGAACCGGCCAGCCCAGAACCGATCAGTACGCTGTCGATGATCGCTTCAGGTGAGGTAGTCAGTTACGAATGTTGCAACCTGGACCGGCTGGTCGTGGAGGACGTCATGGGCGGCATCGGCGATCATGTGAACCCGACAGGTTGGGAGCTCGCGGGCACGTTCGGCCATCTGGGCATAGGCAGCGTCGTGCTCCCCGTAGAGGTAGAGCAACTGGGTCGTCGTGTGGGTGAGGTCCTTGGTGAGGTCTGGCTGCTGGCCAGTTCCATAGCTGCGCAGGGCCCCAGCGAGTCCCGCTGGATGGTTTCCCAGCCGCAACCGAAGATCGGTACCACTCAGTGCCCGCTGTCCAAACAGCGGCGCTTGGTTCCATTCCTGCAAGAAGGTGACGAAGTCGTGATTGTCAACCCCCAGCCCACCAGAGTACGGGAGCCCTTCAAGCCGACGAGCAAGGGCATCGTCGCTTGCGATGCGCGCCGCGCGAGTGCTCTCATCTTGATAGCCGAGGTGGCCAGAGGCGACGACCGCCCGACGAACGCGCCCAGGATAGTGCGCTATGTACCACAGACCAAGCCGTGCCCCCATCGAGTAGCCGATGAGGTCGACTTTGGCCGCCTCGGTGGTGCTTTCTCCAATGGTGTTAAGTGTGGCGAAGAAGTTCATCGGGTCGTTGTCGGTGACCGGCGTTTGTCCGTGTCCCGGGCAGTCGATGAACCAGATGCGTCGGTAGTAGGGGGCCATGGAGCCGACCAGGGCGTTCACCATGGCGAATCGGTTCTGAGTGAAGCCATGGAGACAGATGAGGTCGCCATCGGAGGCACGGGTTTGGACCCGGAGGGCCGCTACCGTGGAGTTAAGGAGCGTATGTGACAGCGTCAGTATCGACACCAGCGTCCTTTGGGGCGAACGTAGATCTTTTTGCCATTCTGTTGGACCAGCTTAACTGGCTGGGACTCCGGCAGGTGGTGCTGGCCCCTGGGTCGCGATCGACGCCTCTCGCTGTCGCGTTGGCGACCTCTCGGATGGAGGTAACGGTGTGTCTCGATGAACGCGGGGCTGCCTTCTTCGCGGTTGGAATGACTCGCCGCACCCGGGAGCCGGTTATGGTCGTCACGACCTCGGGAACGGCGAGCCTCGAGCTGGTGCCAGCGGTGGCAGAGGCGTCCCTGGCCGGGCTTCCCCTGTTGGCGGTGACCGCCGATCGACCGGCGCGGCTCAAAGGGGTGAGTGCTCCACAGACGCTCGATCAGCTCCAAGCCCTCACGGGGTTCGTCCGGAGAACACTCGCGCTCGAGCTGGGAGACTCGCTTGGAAGGAGCGATCTTGCCTCCATCGCGCGACAGCTCATGCTCGAACTTCTCGGCGCCCCCGATGGGCCAGGACCAGTCCATCTGAACCTTGGCATCGAGGAGCCTCTTCTCGGTGTCGTAAGACCGGGAAATGATCCCCAACGGCCTACGGAGTCTTCGCTGCCTACCTCCGCGCGGAGGTCGATCGTTACCCGGCCAGCCCTTGCGCCACTCGAGGCTGACGTCACGGCCCAGATCTTTGATCCACGACGACGCGGTTGGATCCTCCTTGGTGGTGTCGGCGACGAGGGTGGGGGCCTCGCTGCATCCAAAGATCGTCAGCCCGACTCCGACCAGACCAGCGTTGCGCTCGTGGCCCTTGAGCTCAGCGAGCGACTGGGTTGGGAGCTCATCGTGGATGCACGCAGTCAACTACAAACCGATCATCAGCCCATCATTCATCTTGAGAGCGTCGCCCGTGGCGACATCGATCTTCCAGAGGTGGCGGTGGCGATCGGGGATTTCCCGCTGGCACGGAGTTCGATGGCGGCGCTTAGAGCGATCACAACGGCTGGTGGCGAGGTGATCACCATGAACGATCGATTCGTCGTCCGTGACCCTGGGCGATTTGTGACCGGTAGCTACATTGTCGATGTACGGGCGACGTTACGTTTGGCTGTAGCGCGCTGTGAGCGTGATTATCCGGGTGTCAACGAAGTTGATGTCACCGCACTCGATGTCACCGAAGTTAGCGGTGAGGCGGATCGCTTGGGCGAAACGGTTGCTACAAGAACCCCTTCGTCTGGGCTGGTGGAGCTCGACCGACGCATCGATAGCGTGATCGCAGACTATGTGAGCGAACATCCCGATACCGAGGTCGCCTTTGCCCGTCGACTCTATGGCCTCCTCGTCGGGCCCGAGAGCCTGTTTGTCTCCGCATCGATGCCGATCCGTTACTTGGATCAGTTTCGAGGGTACCATACGGATCCTCCCGTCGTCGGGATGAACCGGGGTGCTAACGGCATCGATGGCGTTATCGCCAGCTACTTGGGGTTTGCCCATGCCCAGCCTGAGGAATTGGCAGTGCTGCTCATTGGGGATCTTGCGACCCTCTATGATGTTGGCTCCCTCATTCACCTTCCGTGGCCCAACAAAGGTCTGATCGTGGTGTTGGATAACCAGGGAGGTCTAATCTTCGATCAGGTCCCACCAGCAGCGATGATCCCCGAAGCGGTGCAGACAAGCTTCTTCGTTACGCCACCCCGTGTTCGACCGGCCGAGGTGTTGAGCGGCTTTGGTATGGAGGTGTTGCGCCCCAAGCGAGCCGAGGAGCTCGACGCCTTGATCGAGAAGGCGCGATCCGGAGCCTTTGTGGTCGCCGTCGTTGAGGGAACACGGTCTATGAGCGATCGCTCGCTCAGTAGTCTTTACGCCAGGATCGATGCTGATCGCCAACAGTATCGAGAGACCAATATATCCAGAGACCAAGCGCATGGCGAGCAATGACGCGCCAAATTATGGCACAACCGATGACAACGCACAACCAATGACAACACAGCCAGTGGTCCCAACGACAAAAGGAGCTAATCAGCGTGGCACTCTATGAGGATCTCACCAAGCGAGGACTCATCAACCAAGTGAGCTCACCAGAGCTTGCGGACCGGGTCGATCACGAACGCCTCTCGCTGTACGTGGGATTTGACCCGACCGCCGATTCGTTGCACCTTGGCAATCTCCTCGGGCTGATGATGCTGCGCCGCTTCCAGCTTGCGGGCCATCGCCCCATCATGGTGGCCGGTGGTGGGACAGGGATGATCGGGGATCCCTCGGGCCGATCGACCGAGCGAACCCTCCTCGATAACGAGACATTGACCCGCAATACCGAGGCGATCCGAGCCCAGCTTGAGCGCTTTATCGATTTTGCAGGGGCATCGGCTGGGGTGGTGGTCGACAACCGTGAGTGGCTCTCTGAGCTGAATCTCATCGACTATCTCCGCGACTATGGCAAGCACTTCTCACTGGCGACGATGCTGGCTAAGGATTCGGTCAAGACCCGGTTGGGTAGCGATGGCATCTCGTATACCGAGTTCAGTTACATGGTACTGCAGGCCATCGACTTCTTAGCGTTGAACGAACGCTTTGGGTGCAGCCTACAGCTCGGTGGCTCCGATCAATGGGGCAACATCACCGCTGGGATCGACCTGATCCGTCGAGTGAGCCAACGTGAAGCCTATGGTCTCACGTGGCCGCTGATCACCAAGGCCGATGGAACCAAGTTCGGTAAGTCGATCGGTGGGGCGATCTGGCTTGATCCTCGTCGGACCTCACCGTATGAGCTCTATCAGTTCCTCGTGCGCTCGGATGACTCCATGGTGATCTCCTATCTCAAGCAGTTCACCTTCCTCGATCTTGGCGAGATCGCCGAGCTCGAAGCCGCCTTTGATGCCCACCCTGAGCGCCGGGATCCCCACCAGCGCCTCGCCTTCGAGCTGGTTTCGCTGGTACATGGAGCCGATGAAGCCGAGCGCGCACACAAGGCGAGTCGTTCGCTCTTCACCGGCGAGCTTGAGTCGCTCGCGCCAGACCTCCTCGAGGAGGCACTTGGCGAGGCTCCCACCCTCGAGATCGAGGCCAGCGCTTTTAAGGGGGGGATCGATCTGGTCGAACTCGTTGCACAGACTCCGCTGTTTGCATCCAAGTCACAGCTGCGGCGCACCTTGGCCCAGGGTGGCCTCTATCTCAACGGCGTGCCCCAGCGCGAGAGCATTCTCGTCACCACCGAGCTGCTGATCGACGGTCGCCTGATCGTGTTGCGTCGCGGGAAAAAGGACTACTGCCTCGTCCGGGTGACCGATTCATCGGTCGCGAGCGCATGACGCAGTCGGTCTCGATACTCGGCCAGCACGGCCGATGAGCCGTAGCGCTGTCGAGGCCAGAGAAAGCCACGAAGGCCGTCTCCTCGCCGTCTGGGAATAACATGAACATGGAGATGTGGTACCGACTGCGAGATGATGGTGTTGGCGAGGGTGAGAACCCCCTCTGCCTGATAGGCCTCCATCATCGCCCTAGCCGTCGCCTGGGTGTCGGTCATGACCAGTGCTGCGAGGTCGGGTGGCGCAACCAACAAGTGCTCCACATGGGTCCTCGGGACAACCAGGGCGTGCCCCAAGAAGACCGGAGCATGGTCGAGCAGTACCGCTGTATCGCTATTGATGGCGACGACGTGGGGATCGTCAGGATTAGCGATCAGATCGCAGAACGGGCAGGACATGTCTGAGATTGTAGCGACGAGCGACGATGCCCAGTTGCGCAGCGCACTGTGGGCGATGACGTCTGGACTCTATTTGCTCAGCCTTTCAGATGGATCACGCACGCATCTCATGACGATCTCGTTGGTCATGCAGGCCGCCAAGCATCCACGCAGGCTCGCGATGTCGATTGAAGAAGGCGCGATCGCGTTGGGGTTTCTGGCTCCGTTGGCCCCCGTCGGGCTTGTCTTGTTAGAGGCGTCCCAAGCCCCCTTGGCGCGCAAGTTTGCAAAGCCACCCGTGTTCGACGACCAAGACGATACCCAAGCCAGTGGCGTTCCCATTGTTCGTCACGCTGACTCGGGTTTGGTGATGCCACGCGATGCCCTTGGCATGCTGATTGGGAGGGTGTACTCGACCATAGCGTTGGAGAGCCATTGGCTCGTTATCACTTCGGTCGATAGCATGGTAACAACGAAGACGCCTTCACAATGGACGAAGGTGCTGTCGATGTCGGATACTCGGATGCGCTACGGTGGCTAGCGACGGAGAAAAGGGGCAGTTTGGAGCGCTCTAGACGCTTTCGCGATACGGTGGTTGGTGATGGACTCGGTGGCGACGGTGCCGACTCGACGATCAAGGAGGTGCTGACCCCGGATCTGAGGGCAGCACTGGTTCATCGAGAGGGAATCCGACTGCGCTGGGTCGCCACCGATGCCGACCTCGCCCAGGTTGTCGAGGAGGCCAAGGCCACCGGTTCGGTTGCGGTTGACACCGAATTCCATCGCGAGCGTAGCTATTACCCCAAGCTTGCACTCGTTCAGATGCGGGTGGGGGACTTCATTTTTCTGATCGACCCACTGGAGCTCGATCTAAGCCCATTGGCCGAGATCTTCATCGACGAGACCATCAAGTTTGTCTTCCACGCCAGTGAGCAGGATCTTGAGATCCTTGAACGCGCGGTGGGTGCACGGCCGGTTCGACTCTTCGATACCCAGGTGGCCGCCGGGTTTCTCGGGATGAGCCACGCCTCACTCGGCGCACTTTTGCATCAGTTTCTCCAGGTGACCATCGCGAAGGGAGCCCGGCTCTCGGATTGGATGGCGCGACCACTCAGCCCTGAGCAGATCGATTACGCGGCGACCGACGTCCTTTATCTTGAAGAGCTTGAGCGTCGCATTGTGGTGGATCTTGAAGTACTGGGTCGAGGGACCTGGGCACTCGAGGAGATGGAGGCAGTCGTGCGTCGGCGCCGTTCCGAGACTCCGGTGGAGCTGGCCTGGACCCGCATCCGTGAGTGTCGCACGCTCGACGATGAGGGACAGCGTCGGGTTGCTGCACGGATTGCCGCTTGGCGTGAGGAGCAAGCCAGGGTTCGTGATGTGCCAGCACGATCGATTCTCTCAGATCTCGCCATCGCCTCGATCGCTCGCGCCAGACCACGGTCGCGCTCCGAGTTTGAGCGCCTGCGCGGGGTCGATTCGCGTCGGATGGGTACGGAGACCATCGCTTGTCTTCTCGAGCTTGTCGCGAGTGACCAGCCGATTGGAACTGCAACGGCAGAGCTGGCGATTTCAGCAACTATGCGTCCAGAACTTACTCCCATCGTCTTGCTTGCTGCCTCGGTTGTCCAGGCCAAATCACTCGAGCTTGATCTTGACGCATCACTGATCGCTGCACGGGACGACATCGTTGATTTTGTCGTGCGTCGTCGTGGTGGGCTGTCGCGAGGTTGGCGTTATGAGGTGTGTGGAGCCGAGCTTGGCGCACTGCTCGCAGGTGAGCGCAGTGTTCAAGTCAGCGATGGTGAACGCCTCTTGATAGGGTTGTGTGACGCGAGTTCCCAGTCACCTGAGGACGACCCGGCCGGCTCTTCGATGCGCGAGCGTTGAACAGGTCAACCGACAATCGGCGTCTCGAACCAGAGCCAACTGTGCGAACGCACATCGGTTCGTTTCTGCGCTTGGTCTGGTTTCCAAACCCGCGGTGAGATACTCACCGCTTAGGCCAGTGCGTGCTTGGTGCCACTTGTCAACCATCTGCATGTGCGCGCTAACTGGTAATCACCGGGATCCAAAAGGACCCGGACGAGGGCAACCGAGCCGCCTTCGTCGGCCGGGCGTGCGATCTCGGCTCAGTACCTGGGGCGGCCTAGCTCTCTGCCTCCGGGGAGCCTAGCTCTCTGCCTCCGGGGGCCGTAGATCAATGGTGAGCGTGAGGATCCCATCCTCGAGCTTGGCTACTGCATCGCCAATGACGGCATAGTCGAAGTAATCGATCGACGCCTGTTCGACGAATTTTGCCCGTTCGCTCCCTTCTACCGGTGGAATGGGCCGAGACTTGACGGCCGCCGCTCGGTGCTGGAAGCGCTCGATCATCTCTTGTGGATCGAATGTGTCTGCCATCGATGCTCCTTCTTGGACTCGAACGTCTCTTGTTATGAACTGACCTTGTCCCGAATTCACCTTGTCCTGAACCAAAGGTTCTCGCCCCTCGTACAGTGCCTCGACACGTCGAGCTGGTTTGGCCGGACCGGGTCAACGTCGTCAACTCGGGATCAAACTATTGTTCCATCCTATTCTTGGTGCCGGCGAGTCCGTGATCTTGGTGTGCGTTGTGAACCTGCCAGGGCCTGGGCCATCCGGACCCTCTTGGATGGGGGCCTTCCCAACAGCCCGAACTCAACAGCCTGAACTCGATGACTCAAGCCCAATAGCTAAAGCCCGGGTGCTCGCCTACACGCAGGACGGCGCTGGCCGATTTGCATGGCCGACGCTGTGGGCCGATTTGCATGGCCGACGCTGTTGGCCGATTTGCATGGCCAAGCCCCAGCCGGGCCGGCTTGCCAGGGCGGGACTAGCGGCACAGACATGCCTTGTCTTGGAATCTATCCTAGCTGTCAGGCGTTTTGCCTTGGTAGCTGGAGATCCACAAGGTAGGGATCGCTAAACTGGCTATTGGACGTGCGAGGAAAGATAATGGGTCTCGTCAGATTGAGTGGGAGCAGCGCGTGAAAAAGGGTCGTCATCGCCGGTACGAAGAGGCGCGAAAGGCAAAGCAAGGCATTCCCGTTCCACTCATTCGTTGTGAGGAATGCGGAGGCGATTCGGTTCATGGCCACGCCCAGTGGTGCATGGCCTACTTAGACGATGACGAGCTTCAGGCTGCGTCATCGACGCACGGGTACGACGACGATTCGGAGGAATGAGCCGTCACCGCTGCGTTCTTTACTACCACCTTCACTCAGCCGTCATCGGCCGTTCCGGGTATCGTTGGGCAGTCACGTGATGCAGGTCAATCGGGTGTTGTCTTCCTTCATGGTTGGCGACGCGATCACAACGACTGGTCTCGTGTCATTCGCAGTCTCGATGATCGTGTCTCCGTTTTAGCCCTTGACCTGCCGGGTTTTGGCGAGTCGGTTGTGCCTGCGATTGCGATCGGTAGCCAGGGTTATGCCGAGGCTGTTGCCGGCGTGATCCGTGAGTGGCGTCGCCAGGTCAACCTTGGCCGCATCGTCGTTGTCGGACACTCCTTTGGTGGCAGGGTGGCGATTGAGCTGGCTGGTGTCGTTGCTCCTGAGCTTGTCGATGAGGTCGTGCTCGTTGGTGTCCCAATCATCAAGCCAACCAATCAAGCCAAGTCGCCGTTTGCTTACCGGCTCGTGCGGGCATTGGCTGGCGCCGGCGTGGTCTCGCAGGCTCGACTGGAGAAGGCACGCCAAAAGTACGGATCGGATGACTACCGCAATGCCGACGGTATCATGCGCGAGATCTTTGTCAAGGTCGTCAACGAGGAGCATCTTGAAAGCCTCAAGAAGATCGAACGCCCAATCAACATGCTGTGGGGTTCCCTCGATCAGGCGTGCCCGGTTGCGTTGGCTCGCCAAGCGGAGGCCGCGAACCCGCGCGCGACGCTGCAGGTACTCGATGGTGTCCATCATCTCGTGCCGATCGAGGATCCTGAGTCGATCGCCAACCTGATCACTGCTAGAGTAGATGAGTCTTAGTCCGGGAGGTTGGCCGAAGCAATGGGGCGAGAGCTTGCCGTCGTAGTGGCCGTCGTGCTTGGGATTCTGGCCCAGGCTGGGGCAATCAAGTGGGTGCGTGTCGCTCAACGCGAGCACTACTTGCCAGGACGTATCGGGATCTTCTTTGCCCTCTGGTATCGGGCGTCCTTTGTGAACCAGGCCTTGTTGGTGATCGGGTTCGTGCTGGTGGTCGGCGGTTTTGTCACTGCGCTCGGCACACTTGGCCACCTTATTGTTGCAGCCGTTCTCGTGCTCTGTCTGGCGTTAGCTCCAATCGGGCTTGGCTTTCGTGGGCGCACCTCGAAACTCGCCCTCACCACCAGAATGAAACGACTGTTGGTGACCATCGGGATTATCGATGTTGTCGCGACGCTGATCGGCTGGTTGGTCGGGTTCCCACTGGCTTTTGCACTCGCGGCTGGCTACCTTGCGCCAGCGGTGGTCGAGCTGGCCCTGGTTGTGACCCAACCCCTCGAGGATCGATTCCTGCAACGCTACGTCGACGATGCGACCGAACGACTGCTACGGGTGCGACCACGCGTCGTTGGGATCACCGGCTCGTTCGGCAAGACGACGACCAAGAATTACTTGGCAACCCTGCTCGAAGGCTCGGTACGAGCCGTCGCCTCCCCGGCGTCCTTCAACAACCGAGGTGGCCTTGCCCGCGCGATCAACGAACGTCTGGTGCCTGGCACCGAGGTGTTCATCGCGGAGATGGGCACGTTTGGGCCCGGTGAGATCGCCGCACTCTGTGCATGGGTTCCACCCGAGATTGCGGTCATCACCGCACTTGGTCCCGTCCATCTCGAGCGCTTCGGCTCCGAGGCCTCGATCCTTCGCGCCAAGCTTGAGATTACCGAGCAAGCCTCGGTGGTGATCATCAACGTCGACTACCCACGGCTGGCGCTGGCAGCAAAGGCGCTCGCTGGGAGCGCCACCCAACGCCGAATCATCAAAGTCTCGTCCATCGCACTCGATGTTGATGTGACGGTAAAACCCAACGAAGAGGGCGAGCTGGTGATCTATCTGGCCGGTTCGAAGTTGACCAAGATCGAGGCCGGTGATATCGCGCCCACGAACCTCGCTTGTGCGATTGCGGCTGCTCTTGAGTGCGGTGTCACGCCCAAGGCGATCGGGGATCGACTTGGGTTGGTGACGTCGCCGGCGAATCGTTTGGTCACGGCGGTTGTGCCCGAAAGCGGTATCGAGGTGCTCGACGATACCTACAACTCGAATCCGGCCGGGGCCCGTAGGGCTCTTGCAGCGCTTGAACGGCGAGGATCTGAGACTGCGACCAAGTTCGTCGTGACGCCAGGGATGGTTGAGCTGGGCAAGCGACAATACCCTGAGAATTACTCGCTCGGCAAGGCGGTCGGTGTAGTCGCTCATCAGCTCATCGTTGTCGGGGCGACGAATCGGGCGGCGTTGGTCGGGGGAGCTGCTGAGGCTCAGGCGGAGTCGACGCAGAGTCGACTGGCAACCGTGATCACCGTCAAGGATCGAGCAAGCGCGATTGCCCACGTGAAACGCAGTGCCAAGGCCGGTGATGTTGTCCTCTATGAGAACGACTTGCCTGATCATTATCCGTAGCCCGGGTTGAACCTGGCCTTTGCGGTCGGACGTCATCGTGGAGGCTCCTTACATGGGAGCTCTCCAGCAAGGTAAGTGTCCTGCGTTGTGGGTGATCGTACTACGCGTCGCTCCCTCGTGTTTGGTCATCGACTTGAGGCAAGCGGTCGGGTGGGTGTCGTGCGAGTGACAGAGCTAACGACCAACCCATCGTTTTGCAGCGAGGCGCGCTGTGCCCACAGGTTCATGCGATGAGAAGACTCGAAGGTCGACGCGATGTGGTGATTGGTGCAAGGCAAGCGGCCCAGATCCGAAGCGGTTCTGCCCCTGCGGAGGATAAGCCGATTGGTCTGCGTTGGAATGATCCACGGCAAGGTTCCCGGCGCAGACGCGCCCGTGGATCTGGTCGGTATGCGCCACTATCGTTCGGCGTTGTCAACTATGGCGTACTGGGTTCACCGGGTGACGAGGCCTCCTCAATCCAGCCCGCCTCGAACAAACCCTGCCTCGAGTCACTGTCCTGCGATGCAGGAAGGTGTCGTGAATCGACAACGGTCTGTCTCGGCCCGGTGCGAGCGACATGATAAAGTTATTGCGTTGGGCCGTTATGAAAGCGACTGGCTCTCGCAGTTGGTTGACGGTGTTGCTCGTCGGCGAGAACAGTGGTTAGCATAACGAGCAAGAAGGTCGGTGATCGAGCCGACAACGCAGTCGAAGTTTGCTCGACCGTCTCGCGTTGACGGTCGTGGGATTAGTGGAGTTGCTATGGAGATGATGACCGCGGTTCTCTTTGGAGGACCCTCACCTGAACACGATATTTCGATTCTCACCGGCCTCCAGGCGGCTCGTGCATTGGCACAAGGCCCAGGATCGGTCGTTGGGATCTACTGGTCAAAGACCGGTGAATTTTTCCGTGTACCTCCCACGCTCGAGGCGCCAGCGTTTGCTCAAGGGGTGCCCACAGGTGCCGAGCCATTGATGCTCATGAGCGGCTCAAAGGCCGGATTTGGAAGCTTGAGCTCTGGGTTGCGTCCAAAGCTGGAGTTACTGCCCATAGAGGTGGTCGTCAACTGCTGCCATGGTGGCCCAGGAGAGGATGGAGCCATCCAAGCAGCCATGGATCTTGCTGGGTTGCGCTACACCGGCCCGTCGGCGGCGACCGCGGCGCTCGGCATGGACAAGCTGAGTTTTGCCGCGCTGGCGTCGGCGACTGGCCTTCCGGCATTGCCGAGGGCGACAGCTGAGGGAGAGATCGGTTTTGATGGACCCTACATCGTCAAGCCACGTTATGGCGGCTCTTCGATCGGAATCGAGGTCGTACGCGACCTTGCAACGCTGAGAGAACGGGTCCGTAGCTCGGTGCATTTGCGCGACGGAGCGGTCGTCGAGCCGTTTCGAGAGGATCTTTACGACCTCCAGATCGCCGTTCGAAGCTATCCTCGGCTCACCCTCTCGGCCATCGAGCGACCCAAGCGCTCGGAGAAGACGGCGTCGATTCTGAGCTACTCGGATAAGTACCAGCCGGGCACCGGGATGGCATCAGCCCCACGAGAGTTGCCCGCTCTGATCAAGCCGGAGCTTGCCGATCAGATTCGCGACATTGCGACACGAACGGCTACCCTGATACAGGCACGTGGGGTCGCAAGGATCGATTTCCTCGCCAACGATGCCGGCGAGCTCTTCTTGAACGAGGTGAATACAATCCCTGGGTCGCTCTCGCATTACCTGTTCATCGAGCCCAAGGAGACGCTGGCAGAGCAGTTGGCCAAGGACGTTGCTGAGGCGCGCGAGCGCCCGACCTATCTGCCGGTGACCCAAGGGGCCGATGGTAGCGTACTCCAGTCGGCGGCCACCATCGCTCAGAAGCTCGCCTAGGTGCCATCGATGGCTGCACACGAGCCGATGACCCCGAGCCTGGGGCAGCTCTCTGGCCGCACCCAGCGGGTGGTTGGCGCCATGCTCGATCCGGACGAGCGGCTCGTCGCGGTTATTCATCCCCACTGGTGGTTGGTGTTAGGACCAGCGGCGACGTTCGTGGCAGCCAGTGTGATCGCCATCGTTTTGACCACCTTTAACTACGCGCTGTTGAGCTTGTTGGGTCTTATTATTTTGGCCGTGGCGGTCATCAATATGGTGTTTCGTGGTTTGCAGTGGTACGTGGAGATGTTGGTGGTGACCGATCGGCGGGTGCGCTTCTCTCGAGGGGTGCTGTTGCGTCGCACTAGCGAGATCCCGCTTCGTCACGTCAACGACATCACGACCGAGCAGGGCATCATCGGTCGCCTGCTTCACTTTGGCCGCCTAAGGATCGATTCCGGTAACGCACTCGGGGACGAGCTGGTGACCTTTATCCCGAACCCGGTGCGACTCCGTCAGCTCTTGGCTGGCCTCGAAGATCGTCAACGTTTTGGTGGGATACCGCCCGTGGTGAACGCGGGAGACGGGAGCGATCGGTTGAGCCGGCTCGAGCGCCTGGCGATTCTTCACGCTGGTGGATTTCTCAGCCAGCAGGAGTTTGAACAAGCAAAAGCCTCGCTGTTGCGCGAGACCGAAGATGATCCAAGGAGTACGATGTGATAGCGTCTGAGCCTGCACGTCAGGCTCTTGCGAGCCGCTGGTCGAGCAACCTCACAGATTGGGCTATTCCCCAAGAGGTCCTTGCGTCGGCACCTGAGTCTCCGTGGTCCTTTGACCCGAACGCCTTTCGACCCCGGATGGATGAGACCCTCAACCATACCCAGCATGCGATTCTTGCACTGCTTGATCGCTCCAGCGACCGCAGTGTCCTCGACGTCGGAGCGGGAGCGGGAGCTGGCGTGTTGCCGATCGCCCCCTCGGTACACTCGCTGTTGGCGCTCGATCAGAATGCGGCCATGCTCGAGGTGCTTGCACTCGAGAGCGAAGCGGTGCCAGAGATGATCGTTGAGACGCGGGTGGGGGACTTCTTCGACCTCGAGCCAGGGCTCGGGCGATACGACGTCGTCACCTCGCAGAATGTTATCTATAACATCGATGATCTTTTTGGCTTTTTGACGGGACTGCTGAATCACGCTCGGGTGGGTGTGGTCCTAGAGATGACGCTGCATCATCCTCATTATGGCCTCAACCTCCTGTGGCAACGGTTCCATCAACTTGAGCGGCCCTCATCACCGAGCGCTGCCGACGTGATTGAGGCCCTCGAGATGCTCGGGGTGACGCCACGTGTCCTGGTTGGTCCATCGCTTGCGCGTGTTGACGACCCGGCCCAGCGGATCATCTCTGTTCGACGCAGGCTCTGCCTGGGACCTGATGATGACCCGCGCATTCAGGCGGCCCTCGCGGAGGGCCTGACCCTGGCAAATCCTGCCGTGACGCTGGTCTGTGAGCTCGGCGATGCCTGAGCCACGCAAGATAGCGCTCTGGCACGAGCTCTATGGAGCCGAGGATGCACCGGTCATCGTCATGATCCATGGCCTTGGTGGGCAGTTGACCGACTGGCCTAAGTCGTCGATTGACGTCTTGGTCTCGGCCGGTTTTCGGGTGTTGATCTATGATCAGCGCGACAGTGGGCGTTCGACACATCTCAGTGACGCTGGTGCTCCGGACATCCTCTCGATCTCCATCGGTCGGCACGAGCTCGCTCCCTACACATTGGCGGATATGGCCGACGACCTGTTGGAGCTGCTCGATCAACTTGGGATCGATCGTGTGCATCTTGTCGGCGTCTCGATGGGTGCGATGGTGGCCCAACAGTTCCTCCTTGCCCAACCAACGCGCGTGCGTTCAATCGTCTCGATGCTCGGAACCACCGGTCGTAGGGGTGTCGGTGGCCCGAGTGAGCTTGCACTGGCGGCGTTGCTCAACCCAAACCCTGCTGAACCGCTCGAGGTGGTGGTTGCGTGCCCACGCTCAGCCACAGAGCGACAGGCGATTCTGGACCGCATCTCCCGTGGTGCTGAGCGACTCGCCGCAGCTGGGATCGACGATCCGTATGCGAGTGTCCGTCAGCTTGGGGCCATCCTTGCCTCTGGGGACCGCTCCTCGGCATTGGCGGCCCTCGATGGCTTGCCCGCGTTGGTGGTGCACGGGACGATCGATCCACTGGTAGACGTCTCGGGTGGTTTTGATACCTTCCGTGTCTTAAAGGAAGCACGCCTGCTGCTCTTTAGTGGGCTCGGTCATGATCTGCCGGCATGGTGCTGGGATAGGCTGGCCCCAGAGCTGTTGACGACGATTCAAAGGGTAAAGGGCTAGAGCAGGTGGGACCACTCCAAGGTATCAGGGTTATCGAGATGGCGGGCATCGGCCCAGCCCCCTTCGCTGGCATGGTGCTGGCTGACCTTGGTGCCACGGTCATTCGGATCGACCCACCGAAGCGTCCTGGGATCGGTGCCGATCTCATGGGGAGGGGAAAACGAGCGATCGCCATCGATGCGAAAAAGCCTGGTGCGACCGAGGTCATCATGCAAATCATCGATCGCTCATCGATCCTCATTGAGGGATTTCGTCCAGGCGTGATGGAGCGCTTGGGGTTGGGCCCGGCTGAGGTGATGGCGCACAACCCCCGGATCATCTACGGGCGGATGACCGGCTGGGGCCAGGATGGGCCGAAGGCGGCCCACTCAGGCCATGACATCAACTACATCTCCATGGCTGGTGTGCTCGGCTCCGTCGGGGATGAGTCGCACGGTCCTGCGATCCCGCTGAACCTGGTCGGGGACTTTGGTGGAGGCGGGATGTTGCTCGTGGCTGGCGTGCTGGCGGCGCTTATCGAGTCGCATCGAACCGGACAAGGGCAAGTGGTTGATGCTGCCATGGTTGATGGGTCGTTGTTGTTGATGACCATGATTTACTCCATGTTCCAAGAGGGGCAGTGGTCCAATCCCGCTGGCCGCAATCTTCTCGATGGGGGAGCGCCCTTTTACCGAACCTATCGGACGGCGGATGATCGTTGGATGGCCGTAGGTGCGCTTGAGCCCCAGTTCTTCGACGAGCTCGTCGCCCGTCTTGGTCTCGGAGACCGATTCAATGCCGAGAACCAGTACGATCATCGTCTCTGGCCCGAGATGCAGGTCGCCTTTGAGACGAAGTTTCTTGGCCGCAACCGAGCCACGTGGGAGCAGACCTTTGCGGACTCTGACGCGTGCGTCACCCCGGTGCTGACCATGGCCGAGTCGCTTGCGCATCCGTTCCATGAGGCCCGCTCGAGTTTCCAGACGGTGGGTTCCATGACCCAGCCTGCCCCGGCACCGCGGTTTGGGCTTCATCCCAATGAGCATCAACCAGCTGCAACCCAGTTGCGCTACGACACTCGTGGCATCCTTGACGAGATCGGTCTCAACAGCGACGACGTCGAGGCACTCGTAGCACAAGGGCTGGTCATCGAGTAGGCGCCATGTTCTATCTCGGGCGCAGGGGCGATGGGGCACCGTATTTTACCTCCGAGCGCTCCCACCTGCTAGTCCTGGGTCCTCCGCGGTCTGGGAAGACCTCCTCGTTGGTGATTCCGAATGCCCGACTCTTTCCCGGCGCGGTGGTGGTCACCTCGACCAAGAACGACATCCTCGATGCGATTCGCCAGCGACGGGTTGAGCTCGGTACGATCTGGGTCTTTGATCCGAGCTACGAGATACCACTCAATGAGGACGCCCAGCGTGCGCTGTGGTCTCCAGTTGTCGGGGCGAGCACCTTCGAAGAGGCGGTGCTGGTTGCGGAGGGGTTTGTCTCCGTTGCTCTTGGAGGTTCGAGCGGTTCAGACCGGCACTGGGTTGATCGGGCAAAGGCGCTACTGGCCCCGTTGTTGTATGCCGCCCACCTCTTGGAGGTCCCGGCGAGTGTGGTAGCCGGTTGGGTCGATCGGCGTGATTTCGCCGAGGCCATCGACACCTTGCAGTTCAACGGCGCTGAACGCGCGTTGGAGGTGCTTCAGGGGGTGCTGGCCAGCGAGGCGCGGGAGCGTTCGGCGATCATCTCCTCGGCCTCTCGGGCGCTGGCGGCCTATCGCTTTGGGGATTCCGATGCTGGGGAGCCGTTTGACCCTTCTAGGTTCGTCGTCAGCAACGATGTCTTACTCATCGTCTCTCCGGCGTTGGTGCAGACGGTGGTCGCACCCGTCGTCGTCGCCTTAATCGACGAGATCCGTCGGGCCGCGTACCGGGCGGCGGCCGTCGGTGCGCAGCCGATGGTGGCATTGATTCTTGACGAGATGGCCAACATCGCACCGTTGCCCTCGCTTGGCTCGCTGCTGTCTGAGGGTGTCTCCCAGGGGGTCTATCTGCTCGGCGCACTCCAAGATCTGTCCCAGGCACGGCTGCGCTGGCCAGAGCTGATGCGTGGACTGCTGACGCTGTTTGGCACGACGGTGGTACTCGGTGGCATCGGTGATGTTGAGACGCTGCGGATGTTGGAAGAGCTCTTTGGCTCCGTGGATCACCCCGAGGTTGGCTGGCAACGGGGTGGACTATGGCGGGTCACGACGAGTACCCATCGGGTGGGCCGTCCGCTGTTTGGGCGCGGGGAGCTGCGCGGGCTGGGGGCCTTTGAAGGCGCGGTGCTTGACCTTCGCGGGGGTTCGGGGAGGGTGCAACTGACGCCGGACTTCTGGTTTCAAAAGGACTGATCGAGCGACATCACCGACCGAGATCACTACTGGTAGGCTGTGGCTGCAATGCCAACGCTTGTCACCATCTTGTTAACCAGGGTAAAGCGCAGCCAGGTGATCACCCTGCTGGTAGCTTCGGTTGCTTGTATCGTGGTCGGGGCCATCGCCTTCGCGGCGACCCAGCACGTTAGCGTTGGAATCGGTCTCTATTGGGCTATCACCACGGCGACGACGGTTGGCTACGGCGATGTCACCCCACACAACACCGTAGGTCGTGTGATCGCCATCTTGGTCATGGTCACCGCCATCCCCCTCTTTGGTGCCGCCTTTGCCTTTTTGGCGGCAACGTTGACCGCGGCGCGGCTCGCTAAGCTCTTTCACATGCGAGAGGGGCCACCACGAGGGAGTTTTGTTGCCATCTACGGCATGCACGACGCTGTCCGCAAAATCGCCGATGAGGTTGCGAGAACCGGGGAACGCGTGGTTGTGATCGCCGAGAGCAACCTCGAGAGTCTCCCAGCGACGGTCGAGACCATCAAAGGGGACCCGACCCTTGAGTCTGTGTTGCGCCGTTCGGAGCCAGAGCGCGCCTCGCGACTCTTGATCGCGGTCGAAGACGAGAAGGATGCGCTCTTGATCGCTGTGATGTTGCGCCACCTGGCGCCCACGGTCCCGCTGATCGCGGTGGCCAACTCAGCCAGGATTGCCACTGCGCTGACCGACCTCGGTGTCGAAACAACTGTGTCGGTGGAGGATCTGTTGGGGCACACGTTGGCCAAGAGCATTGAGACCCCACACGCTGGTGATCTTTTACTGGAGATGGTCCGCTCACCGGAGATGGTCTTTCGTGAGTTTGATCCCCCAGCCGAGCTCATCGGCAAGACGCTGAGCAGCGCGCGATCGATTGAACCTGGATTGCTGCTTGGCGTCGTCAAAGAGGGGCAGATCCACATGGGGGTCTCCTCTGATCCCATCATCGAAGCCGGTGATGCCATTCTCGTGCTGCGGCGTCGCGAGGAGTTGGGCCGCCACAAGCCAGCGAGAGATGAGCCAGTCCACAACGGGTAAGAAGCAGCGCTCGCTTCACGCGCCGTGGTGAATACCTGGCTATGCAGCGTGGGGCGACCAATCGTGTGATTGTGGGCTTGACGGCAGGGAGGGGCCCAAGCCCCTTGGTGTCATCACGGTCGATCGGCGAGTACCGCAACCGAGGTGATGCAAAAGAGTGCGCCCTCGGTATTCGCCCAAGCCAGCCAGCCTTCGGCGATCTCGTCGAGTTCGTGGGTGTCGGCGAGGCCCAAGCGAAGCGCTTCGGTGGCATAGGTAGATTGGCGCACGCGCCCGGCCCACGAGCGAGCCCACCACTGGCGCTCCTGAGCGGTCGCGTAGGTCCAGTTGATGGTGTGCACGGTGTAACTGGTGAGACCGCAGCTGCTCGCGAGTGCGGGCAGCTGGCGGCCGATGTTCGGGTTGACGTGATTGTCGGCTGCGATCGCTTGGTAGATCGCCATCCATTGGGCGAGTGCTGGTGTGTTCGGCCACCACAACATCTTGTCATAGTCGGCGTCGGCAAAAGCGATCTGTCGGCGGGCAACCCTCCACATCTCTGCAATGGCCCGTGCCGGGTCACGTAGGTGTTGGAGCACCTGATGGGCATGGACGATATCGAAGCTACGATCGCCAAAGGGCAACGCGTACGCGTCGCCGACGATACCGATGACCCCATCACCAGCCTTGGTGGCATCCACGATGATCGGCGCCGTGCGATCGAGGGCGACGACATGGCCGCCGCTTGCATGGTGGGCAAAGTCCTTTGTGATGGTTCCCGGTCCCGCACCGACGTCGAGGATCCAGTCATCGGCGCGAAGGCGCGGAAGCAGGTAGCCTGCTGAGTTCGCGGCACTTCGCCATCGATGGGAGGCGAGGACGCTCTCATCATGACCATGGATATAGGTCTCGGCCATGGTCCTCCCTCGGAATGTCTCAACAAAAAATGCACGAGGTGCTTTCGAGTTTAGTAGTCAAAACGTTAACTTCCGGCCGTCTAAGGACCCTTTTTCATCTCTTCTTCAGTTGGTCGGTTGATCCAGACTTGGGTGTTGAGGGTGGGTGGGATTGGAACCTTTCTCACAAATCGCTCGGGGTGGTTTTCGTAGGCTTCGCGTAAGACCTCGGCTCTTCGTTCGGTGATGACCTCTGCGTAGCCTTCATGGACGTCAGCGGGCGTCATGAGTCCAAGGCCCACATGGTGGTGTTCGTACTGGTACCAGTTGAAGAACTTCGCAAAGAAGCTCCTCGCCTCCTCGAGGCTCCCAAAGCGTTCCGGGAAGTCTCCTCGGTACTTGAGGGTCTTGAACTGGGCTTCAGAGAAGGGATTGTCATTAGAGGTGTGGGGACGAGAGTGACTCTTTTGTACCCCGAGGTTGGCAAGGAACTCAGCAACGCCATGAGAGGCCATAGAGGCTCCGTTATCAGCATGGATCGTCAACTGGTTGGGATCGACTCCTTCGTTGGTGATCGCCTCATCCATGAGCTCTTTGGCTAGCTCGCTGCTCTCATGATCCTCGATCCTCCAACCAACGATCGATCTCGAGTAGATGTCTAAGATCACATAGAGCTGGTAGTAGACCCCCTTGGTGGGACCCTTGAGCTTGGAAATGTCCCAACTCCACACTTGTCCTGGTCCAGTGGCTACAAGCTCTGGCTTGACCCTGGCTGGATGGGTTGCTTGGCGTCTCCTCTCTCGTGTCTCACCGGCCTCTGCCAAGATCCGGTAGATACTCGCCACTGAGGCCAGGTAGATCCCCTCATCGAGCAAGGTGGCATAGATCTCACGAACCGATGCGTCACAGAAGCGCTCCGAGTGACAGACCGCCAGGATGTGTTCTCGCTCGGCATCGCTTAACCGCCTTGGGCTTGGCTTTCTCGGCTTTGGTTCTCTTACTGGGGGATCGACCAGGTAGTAATAGCTTGAACGTGCGATCCCAAGACACTCACAAGCAGCCTCGAGCCCAATCAACTCCCTGAGCTCTCCTACCCCCTCGACGATGGCGCGATTGGCTCTCTTTGATCCTCGGTGCTCCCTAGCGAGAGCTCTTCTAGTAGCACCGATAGTTTTCCCTGGACTTCAATGACCCGTCGTGATTTGGCCAGCTCAGAACGAAGTCTCTCGTTCTCGCGTTCGAGCTCTCTGACCTCGGCCCGGAGCGGATTGGTCTTTGGTCCACGCTTTCTCGAGAAGGCCTCTTGGCTCTGCTGGTTGATTATCTTGCGCCACTCGGTGATCTGAGACGAGAAGAGTCCCTCTCGTCGCAACAGCGCACCCTTTCCTCCCTGAGGACAGGCGTCGTACTCTTTCAAGATCCTGGCCTTGTAGCTCGGGGAGAGCACTCGTCTGGTTGCCTTTGGTGGGAGGGTCACCTCTTGGGTTGTGTTGTTCTCCACCGTCTCATCGTAGGTAGCCATGTCAACATCTCTGCCTTCTCGCCCTCATTGATTTATTTTTTAAGCCGCGCACACACTGATACTGAGACCTAGGGCCTTCTGGTGAGCTTATAGCAGTCCGACACTGACAGCCCGAATTGGCAAGCCCAAGCTCGCAGCTTGCATCAGGCAAACGGAATCAGGCAAGTTGTATCTAGCAATCTAGATTTGACGATTCGAATATCCCAACGTCTGGATGCCTCGTGATGTTACCGGCCAATGATGCGGTCTGGCCACCCATGCTAATGGTAATAGTTTGACCAGTTGGCGACCGAAGGGTTGGTGGCACCAGTAGGGCCAGCTCCAAAGAGCTTCAAAATATTGCCGGTCATGATCCTCACCAGATGGCTCGGGCAAGAGCTGGTGGTGGTTGTACAGGGTTGCATGGCGGCGATCCAGTTGTTGGTCCCACTCTCAAAGATTCCGGCCTCGCTGGTACGGTTGGTGACATAGGTCGTATCGGCGTACATCTTGTGATTGTCGAAGCCGATGACCACGGGTGAGTGGCTGAGGATCTGGACCCCGGGAGGGTTGGGCCTGCTGGGGTCATAGCCATCAAAATCGTACTTTAACAGCCCAGGGATCGTCGCACCGTTGGCAAGCCCCGTCCTCGCAAAGAGCCAGGATTTGGCATCGGTCACCACTAGCGGGAAGCTCTGGTTGTTGTTGTAACCGATGTAGGTGTTGCCGACCAGTTGGGCGGCCGGCAGATTGGCGGGGGGCTGGCCCCACCAGTTTTGGGTGACACGAGCGTTGTCAACGCCATAAAGAGGATCGGCTTGGGGATCGCGATAGTTGACTACCTCTAAGTTGGGCCCAAGCGGAGAGGCCTGGAGGCGCACTTTGCGCAGGATAGGACTGGCGCCAAAGAAGACGAGGTTGACACCGTGGTTGGCGGCGGTGACGGCGTTGGCTCGCATCCGCGTCGACCACTCTTCATCGTGACCGAGTGATAGGAGAGCCTTGTGCTTGGTCAGGAGATTTCCGTGGACGGTGAGTGTGATGTTGGTCCAGTAGGTCACGTTGAGTCCGTGTTTTTCCATGTAGCGAACCAACGGGTACTCGTTGGTGAGGAAGTTTGCAGCTCCGTTGCCGTATCCGTACGGGCGGTCGAACGAGAGTACTCGTGATCGATTGGGAGGAGGATAGCCTGGCTCCGGTGTCGCTCCTTGGTAGAGGTCATAGCCACCGAAGGGATTGAAGGCCTGCCAGGTGAAGTTGGCGTTCATGACGACGTAGGTAGCCGTCGAGTTTGGGTCCCAAACCGTGAGTGGAATGTAGCTCTGTTGACCGTTGGAGCCGACGAGCTTGAGGAGATAGTCGCCCTGGACGAAGGCTTTGGTGATGGGGAACGAAGTGCTCATTGACCAGTCACATTGCACCATGTACAGCGGTGCACTGGCGTTGCAACTGGGTTGGGCGACGCCGGTCAGGCGGCGTGAGGTCCAAACCAAGCGGGCTCCAAGTCCCTGGTAGTAGCCCATTCGGAAGGCCTCGATCGTAAACGTTGGCGCCTGCGTTGAGACGTAGACGTCAACGGTTTGACCGAGGCGTGCCTGTGGGTGATTGGTATAGCCCATGATTCCATCCGGAGTTTGTGTTCCGGTGATCCTCCAGGCTGAGGTTCCAGGTAACTTGTTCTGGTCGATCACCCACCGGGCCTCGACCCCGTCCGGTCCATTGAAGGTGGCTGCCAACGAATGGGTGTGTGATCGATGGTGCAACGAGGCGGCCCGGCTTTTGGCGGGGCCCCGAGTCGAGTGTTGAGACCCTGTCAGTGCCAGCGATGCTCCCACCACGATGATCACGAGGACCACGATGCCAGCCAGGAGTCCGCGCCGACCAACGCTGCTCTTCGTTCTCTGATGCCTAGCCTTCAATTGGTCTCCATCCATCAATGTCGTGCTTGTGTGTCGCCCCCGGATAGCCGCGCTGGTGACCGATCAACGGCGTCATGTTGTCGAGGGTGATCTGGTGTGAGCACCGATCTGGTTGGGGCAGGCTCGTTAACGAGGTGTCGGTGGCGCTAGGTGTGCTTGATGAGGGGGACAAGGGTTGTCGTGATTCGCTTGAGGCGCTGAGAACGCGGCTTGTGATCTCGATGGTGTGCCGCTGGCGATGCACCATCGTTGAACTCTGTGACCTGTCGCCCGTCCGGTGATCAGAACGATGGGGCGATGTGACTAGCCGTTGATGATTTCGGTTCTCGGGTACGTGGGCACTCTCTAGGGGGGCGCTATGGCACATCCCGACCTGTGATTCGGTGTTGGCGGGCATCTGAACTAGCGAGCCTGGTGATGTGCGCACGGGTGCCACCTTCCTCCATTGGCGTGTCGTGGTGAGCGATCATTGACCGGTGTCATCGGCCTCGTCGCTGGCCCGGGTGGGCTATCGCAATCACCTTACTATGGCCCTCGCCTGATCGTAGACGAATATGGCACCGCATGGCTCGATCGTCTTCATCGTGCGTTGAGATGGCCAGCGTTCTTGGTTGTGCCGGCTGTTGACTGGTCAACGGTGGACCACTGGAGTTTGCGGCGGTTGGGCACGCCAATCGACACTGGTCTGTTGCTGGTGGAGATTGTTGTAGGCGTAACATCAAGCCAGACTCCACATTGACGGCGTGTTGATCGCGTCCGAACACGATAGTGCGCTGACTATCGGGGCGTGCCATTGGTGGCAAGCGCGCGGTTGTCGGCGATAAGGCCGGAGGGATCCACTGGAGTTTGCGGGATGAGCAGTGAGGTAATGTCTGCGACCAGTGGGCTAACGCCGATTGGCAAAGTGCCCAAGGATTGGGATCGGAAAGGCTACTCGGTGCTGTCCGGGTTGAAGGTCACGGCCTTGGCGTTAGCGAGTTTTGATAATGCCGTCAGGTAACCGGTTGGATCGTCGCGCTCCGATTGCGAGTTAGCGCTTTCAGTCGAAGAAACGATGACGCTAACGGTGGCGTCAGAGCTCACGGGCGTCTCGGTGGCCTGCGCTCTTGCGGCTTGGAGGCTATTGGAACTGCGCCGTGACCGGGTGGCTTGGGAGGCGCGCCGGTGCATGAACAGCAAGAGTGCCGCGACAATGACCACGATGGCGACGACGCCATAGCCTGCGTCGGAGACGGTATGGACCATGTGTTGCCAGGCAGATCCAACCGAGTAGCCCAACAGGGTCAAGCCACCATCCCAGACGAGGGAGCCGAGCAAGGTCAAGACGCCGAAGGCGAGGGGGGGAACCTCCGCGAGTCCGGCGGCCAAGGCGACGAAGTTGCGCACGACTGGCAGGAGACGGCTCGCGAAGACGCCCCAACGAGGATGGCGTTCGTACCACGCCTGGAGACGATCGAGTTGTTCGTGATCGACACGGATGTAACGCCCGTAGCGAAGCACCAACGCTCGTCCACCCGTGATGCCAAAGGCCCAGGCGATGTAGGCGCCGATGAGCTCACCGATCGCTCCAACGATGACGACTTCGATGATGTTAAAGTGCCCGGTATAGGCCAAGAAGCCGGCAAAGCCAAAAGTGAGCTCAGATGAGGTGGGAACGCAGGCTGACTGAGCAATAGAAAGGAGAAAGATTGCCAGGTAGCCCCATGTCGAAATGAGGTGCTCCATAATAGTCATTCAGGATAGCGTCGTCGCTTGGTCGGCGCTGTCGTTTCATCGTGTTTGGCTCGAGCTCACCTGCTGGCAGGCATCGACTTGCTGTGCCGCTGAGCCACTGCCTCTGTGTCAGCGACGCACATCCTTGTTGCCCGCTGCGTCGGTTGGGGTGGCGAGTGAGTGTGAGCCGCCGCACGTGCCCACAAGTGCCGATTGCGCTATCCGTGAGGGGTGCGGCGAGATCGGCGAGTGATTGCTACGCCTTTGTCGCCTGGTTGGATCGCCGTGGAGGAGCTCGGCCGCGTCAGTTGCGTTGACCCAGTCTTGCGATGGCTACGGTATGAGGTGGGATTGTTGACGAATAGGCTGGTGGCGTAGGAATAATAGTTGGCGAGTGTCGGTAGTGGTTGACTGTTTTAGGGCCGCTTGGCCACAGCTTCGACACTGTGTTGTGGATGGGATGCCGGTGGCCGATTCCCTCAAGCGATATCGAGCGTCCCTGTTAGGCGTAACGGTCGGTGGCTGCTCGATTCGATACGACTAATACGGTATAGCTAATGAAGTGATGAGTGCTCGTGGTGAAGATGAGTACGCATGGAGAAGATGCAACAGTGTGGATCTCATGAGGTTTGAGATCCGAAGATGATCGGAGGTACCTCGAATGGTTTGTGTGCTGGTGAGTTCGGGACAGTTGCCAAAGCGTCGGGCCGGCGTACATGAGGGGTATCTCAATGCGCTGTCGCGGCTTGGAGCCTACGCAGTGATGGCCCCGGGCCAGATAGGTGATCTCGCAGACTCAGAGGTCAAGTCCATCGCCAAGGAGCTCATTGGCTCTACGGATGCGCTGATGCTGACCGGTGGTGGTGATGTTGACCCCCAGCGCTATGGGCAGTCGGTAAGTTCTGACAAGGTCTATGGCATCGAGGCAAATCGCGATCGGGTTGAACTCGCCTTGCTGGATGAAGCGCTGCGCCAAGAGCGCAAGGTATTAGCTATCTGCCGGGGCATTCAAATGGTAAACGTCTATTTTGGTGGAACGCTCATCCAGGACCTAGAGACGAGCGGCAAGAGCAAGCATTCGCTGACGGAGCAGGAATACGAGTACGCGCACGAGATCACAATTTCCCAAGACTCCGAGCTTGCGCAACTCCTGCCAGGGGTGACGCAAGTGAACTCGCTACACCATCAGGCCATCGATGTGCCGGGTGGCGACCTCGTGGTGACCGCGGTCTCCAATGATGGTGTCGTGGAAGCAATGGAACGTCCCGGTTTGATTGCCGTTCAGTGGCATCCCGAGCGACTGATCGACTTCGATCCCATTGAGATGAATCTGTTTGCGTGGCTCGTCGGCTAGCACCGACGAGACCGTGCTGATGGGCCAATCGTACGGGTCTGCGACCAGGGAAGGCTAGGACTGTCGGGTGAGTTGAGGACGGCGAAGTTCTCACGACTATGGGCCGAGAGCGCGGCTAGAACCTGTAGACTGGACTGAGCCTGTTCGATTGTCGAACGGTTTCTGCCCGTTCGGGCATGAAGGATGTGGAGTTTCTACGCACGTGGGAGTTCCGCGTGTTTGTAGAGGAGACTTCATTGTCGAATATATTCGATACCTTGGGCGTTGACGCCCAAATTCAAGAGCGCCTGGCCGCAATCGGTATTACTGAGCCGACGGCTGTCCAGTCCCAGGCGATCCCAGCGTCGCTTGCTGGCCATGATCTGATTGCGCAAGCCCCCACCGGCTCTGGCAAGACGTTTGCATTCGGGGTGCCGCTGGTCTCGTTGCTTGAGGGCGTGCGTGGGCGCAGCGCTGGGCCACTCGGCCTCATTCTTGTTCCTACACGCGAGCTTGCTCAGCAAGTGCAGAAGGCGCTTGTGAGCCTCGCGCCACGCGATTTCTGGGTCATGGCCGTCTATGGTGGAACACCCTATGGAAAGCAGATTGCTCAACTCAAGCGTGGGATTGATGTGCTGGTTGCCACACCTGGTCGGTTGATGGATCTCGTTGATCGTCGTGCGGTGTCGCTCGATGCCGTCACCCACGTAGTCCTTGACGAGGTTGACCGCATGGCTGACATGGGCTTTGGCCCGGCGGTAGCTGAGATTTTGGGGTCGTTGACTTCCCGTCGTCAAACAGCGTTCTTCTCCGCTACACTTGACGGTCCGGTACGCTCCTTAGTGCAGCGCTACCTCACTGATCCGACGTTTATCACCATTGAAGCGGACGAGCCAAAGCTTGAGCACCGGTTTGTTCCCGCGGGTCGATATGAGAAGGCTGGGCTTGTCTCTGACTATGCCCTTGGACATGGACCGACCATCGTGTTTTGTAACACCCGCGATCAGGTGGATCGCCTCGATGACGAGCTCGCAGATCTCGGGATGGAGGCCTCTGCGGTTCACGGAGGATTGTCACAGCGTCAGCGCGATGCTGCCCTTCGCCGCTTCTTGACCAAGCGCACCCAGGTGCTGATCGCCACCGACGTTGCCGCCCGTGGTATCCACGTCGATGAGGTGGCCTTAGTACTTCACTACGATCTTCCGAATAACTTCACAGATTACCTGCATCGTTCGGGTAGGACTGGTCGCGCTGGCAATACCGGTGTGGTCATCTCGCTCGTCTCGGATCGTGATCGATCCAAGGCACGTTCGATCGAACACCAACTTCAGACCGGTGAGCCATCAAGAGATGGTGGCTCCTACGGTGGAGGTCGTGGTGGCGGTGGTGGTGCGCGTCGGCCACGGCGCCCAGCACAGCAACAGTATTCGCGGAGGTCTCGCTAGTTCCGTTCCGCACCAGGTAGATTGGAGTAACGATGGTGCTTGCAGCAGTGTTCTTCGATGTCGATGGGACGATGGCCGAGACAGAACGTCAAGGTCATCGTGTAGCCTACAACGCTGCGTTTGCAGAGCTCGGGTACCCGGTACACTGGGATCCCGAGCTCTACGGCGAGTTGCTTGCCATCATGGGCGGCAAGGAGCGGATTCGTCACTACTGGGGTGAACACCCCGATCTAGGGGCGATCAGCGATGACGAGGTCGAACGTATTCATGCCGTGAAGGCCCGCTATTTTAGCGATCTTATAGCACAAGGTAGTATCGGGCTTCGTGTCGGGGTCCGACGATTGCTGGACGAGCTTCGCGCCCGTAAGATTTTGATCTCGATAGCCTCAACGATCACTATCGAGGGACTCGATGCGCTCCTTGGCCATAGCCTCGGTGTCGATTGGCGGGATCGTTTTGCATTTCTTGGCATCGGTGACGTTGTCCCGGTTAAAAAGCCTGATCCGGCCATCTATCGGTGGTTGCTCCAACAGCACGGGGTCAAGGCTCACTCGGTCGTGACGCTCGAGGATACTCGTGCAGGACTGCTGGCGAGTGTTGGAGCAGGGATTCCGACGTTGGTTACCCCAAGTGATTATACCCAGGGCCAGGATTTTTCGGAGGCAGCGTGCGTCGCGACGAGTCTCGGTGATCCTTTGGAGCCTGCTCAGTGGAGATTGGCATCGGGAGTCGAAGGTTCTGGCCTCATCGATGTCGAATTCTTGGAAAAGCTTATCCAGCGGTAGCGTCATTCGCTAGGCTGGGCCCGTATGAATTGGGCGCTGCTCGTTGCGGTCTTCCTCGCTTGTGCCGTCGAGGCCGTCGAGGCGTTGACCATCGTTCTCGCGGTCGGGTTGACCCGTGGATGGGGGATTGCGCTTCGCGGGGCCCTGCTTGGCTTGGTTTTGCTTGTCATTGTTGTGGCGGTACTTGGGACCGCCATCGTCCATTACGTACCTCTGGCGGTGCTACGCACGGTGGTTGGGGGCGTTCTCCTGATCTTTGGATTGCAGTGGCTCCGCAAGGCCATTCTGCGGGCGGCTGGCCTCAAGGCCATGCATGATGAGGGCGCTATTTTTGAGCGAGAGGTCACGTCCTTGCGTGGCCCTGAGACGGTCCTGGCGGATCGGCAAGGCTTTCTGGTCGCCTTCAAAGGAGTCATCTTAGAGGGCCTCGAGGTTGCCGTTATCGTTATCTCACTTGGTTCGAGTGCCCATGCGTTGGGGCAGGCGTCGCTGGCGGCGGTCGCCGCGGTGGTTGTCGTAGCGGGGTCAGGCGTGCTATTGTCCCGAGCGCTTACGGAGGTGCCCGAAAACAAGCTCAAGATGGTGGTTGGGGTCATGTTGACGAGTTTTGGTACGTTCTGGATGAGCGAAGGTCTTGGCCTGCATTGGCCTGGAGGGACCATCTTCTTGGTGGCGATCATCTGCTGGTTCGCCGGTGTTGCCCTCGGGCTGGTCGCCATTGGCCGGCATCGCGCCAGTATGCGAGAGCTCTAATGCGGGTCCACATGTGCGCAGCGGTGGTTGGCTGATGCGTTTGATCGTGGCTCCGTTCGTTTTCCTTTGGAACTTTATCGTCGGTGACCAGCCATGGATCGCACTTGGTGTCGTCGCGGTCGCAGTGCTTGTGGCCCTTGTTGGAGCGATCTTTGGCGGTTGGCTCCTGGTGCTCGTGGCCATCACGATCGTCTTGGTGGTATCGCTTCGCAGGGCTTTTGGTTTTGGAGGTTCGTCGAGTGAGTCGTCAAAGCCGTGACCGTGCGTCAAGTGATGGCGGCGGCCTCACGGCTCGGAACGCGGAGTAGCGCGGGACGGTTCGCCGAGGATGTCGGCAAGTCCACGGCCAAGAACCGCATGACGTTGGCATCGGCGGGTCTGGCTTTTCACGGGTTTCTTGCAATCTTCCCGGCGTTGATCGCTGCCGTTGGGCTCGCTCGGCTCGTTGGCCTCTCTCCTTATGCCCTCACAGCCGTGATCCACGATCTGGGGGTTTTGTTGCCACACTCGGTTGCCTCCATTCTGGTTGACGCACTCCAGAGTACTGGATCGCGACGGGCTGATCTGATCGCGGTCATCGTCGGCCTCTTGGTGGCGATCTGGTCATCGATCGAGGCGATTTCGGCGCTACAGCAGGCCCTTGATGTCGCCTTCGATGTCCCAAAGCCGCATGGCTTTCTCGTGCGTCGGGTCCGAGCAATACCGCTGCTGGGTGTGACGATCGTGTTGGCCGGAGCCGCTGTCGCCTTGTTGGTCTTTGGGCCAGCGATTGAGCGCCTGATCGCTGCAGATCTCCCTGTTGGCTTGCATGGTCTTCTGGATGTGCTGAGTTGGGTGGTCCGGATCGCCGGTGCCTTGATTGCCATTACGTTGTTGCTCTCGCTCTATTATGGATCGGCGACGGGTAGATCCTGGAGGGACTGGCGAGCGCTGTCACCAGGTGGCGGGCTCGCGACCCTTGGCTGGGTTGTTGCATCACTGGGGTATTCTGTGTACCTCACCCACTCGGCCGGAGAGTCGGTGACCTATGGACCTCTTGCCGGAGTTGCGGTGCTCCTTCTCTGGCTTTATCTGACCTTTGTGATGATTCTCCTCGGAGCCGAGGTGGACCATGCGCTCGATGACCTGCACGACAGTCATGCACCCGGGCCGCTTGGGCCGAGCGAATCATAGCTCCGTTTCAATGCTGCACGAGTTCCGGGTTCCCTGATGAGCGTGGCGAACACCTCTCACTTGCAGTGGTCATCGTCAATGCCCCTTGCGCTACTATGGTACCTAATGTAGTAGCATCTTCACTCGCATTCAACGGCGTGCTCCGGCGAGTTTGATCAGATGGGCTATGGAAGTTGGGTTGACAGGTTGTGCGGACTACTTTACGAAAGGTGAACCATCAGCTGTTCTCACCACCTTGATTTGCGGTTGTGAAGTACGAGGAAATCGGTTCATATCACCGTTTTGCTCGAGTTCAACGAGCAGCTGTGATGCGACTCACATTGTAAGTCCGCGACGTAAAACGATCTGCCTGGTATAGCTGGTAGTCAGGCGGGTCGCACGTTGGCCTACTCGTTATCGACTCGCGGCCCCTGTGTTGATCTGACATTGGCGCTCCCAGATCCGTAGGGTCTCTGGGGGTATGCCGAGCTTGTTGGCTATCGATTCGATCGCTGCCCACTCAAGACGGGTACTCCCTCTCAGTGGTCGACAATCACACGAATAGCCTTACCTCTGACCTCTGGTCAGTAACGCTTCACCTGTGCCAGTGTAACTCCATCCTCTCAAGAGTAGGAGTATCCAGGACACCCGTGGTTATGCATCCCATGATACGAGCGTTCATCATGCCAAGGAGGCAGCCGAGGTGGAGGTGGTGATTTTGCAAAACTTGGGTGATGGGGCATTACGTTCGACCGCAGTGCTGGTACCATAGCTGTATGGACGATGAATCCGTTCTTGACCAGCTCAGAACCTTCGTGGCAGAACGTGATTGGGAACAGTTTCATACTCCGGAAAATCTGGCTAAGAGCATCGTGATCGAGGCCGCAGAACTGCTTGAGTGCTTTCAATGGCACGATGTCTCCAACATGGCGGACGTCCAGAGTGAGCTCGCGGACGTAATGACCTACTGTCTCCTGCTTGCTGACCGCCTTGGTCTGGATCCACGGCATATTATCTTCGAAAAGCTTGAGACAACCCGTCAGAAGTACCCATTAGAGAAGGCCCGAGGTCGAAGTACAAAGTATGACCGACTCTAGGATCGAGGAGCTGACGCTATCGGCCCCGGCAATTCAGTCTTGGTCGGTGGGGGACAGGGTTCACACGAATTGGCCTGTCGTCTACACCCTCGATGACGGCACGGATATCTACATAGGGGAATCCCTCAACGCAGCAGCCCGTATGCGCCAACACCTAGAATCAGAGCAAAAGCGGAGGCTAACGGCGGTCAAGGTGGTGTTTGACGAAACCTTCAACAAGTCTGCTTGTCTTGATCTGGAGTCGTATCTCATCAAGCTTTTTGCCGGCGATGGCAAATACCGGGTTCTGAATCGGAATGTTGGGATAGTCGATGCAGACTATTTCCTAAGGTCGGAATATCACCAAACCTTCGAGCGAGTGGTCAAGGCGTTTCATGATCGGAACATGTTTAAGCGCTCCATCGTGGAGATCACGAATGCTGATCTCTTCAAGCTTTCACCCTTTAAGGCTCTGACTGACGAGCAGATGGCTGCTGTCAGACTCATAGCGGAGCGCTTGCTGGACAATTGCGTGACTCCCAGGCTAGACAAACCCAATCCTCTTGTCATTCAAGGAGACCCAGGCACTGGCAAGACGATCATTGCTATCTATCTCATGAAGTTATTCTGTGACATCGCGACTACGGTTGATGGAGATGAAGCAGACATGGAGTCGCCATTAGCTGATCTGTTTAACGAAAGCAATGGGGCGATCTTGGAGGATATCCGCATTGGCTTAGTCGTACCACAGCAGTCGCTACGCAAATCAATTAAGGCAGTGTTCAATAGCACCAAGGGATTGTCCGAAGCCATGGTTTTGTCACCCTTCCAAGTTGGAGAGAGTACTGCCAGGTTTGGAATCCTGTTCGTGGACGAGACGCATCGACTCAATCAACGAGCGAACCAACCATCAGGATCCCTCAACAGGAAGTTCGCTGAAATAAATGCGCGGCTCTTTGGTGAGGACAACGACGAATGGACCCAGCTCGACTGGATCATGAAGCAAAGTGACCAGCAGGTCCTTCTCCTCGATCCCCTCCAGAGTGTCAGACCAGCTGACCTTGACGCTGAAACCCAGACGACCCTCATTCGTGATGCGCAGGAGGAAGAGCGCTACGTGCGACTGTGGTCGCAGATGCGTTTGGCGAGTGGAAGTGACTACGTCGACTACGTGCGACGCATGTTGAGCGAGGCGCCTCCAAAGCCAGCAACCTTCTCCAACTACGAGTTTCGTCTTTTTGATGACCTTAACGACATGCGTCGCGCGATTCTGGAAAAAGACGAAAAGGTAGGCCTGGCACGTATGGTTGCGGGCTTTGCATGGAAATGGATCACGAAGGCGAGCAAAGATCCCCAAGCATATGATATTGATATCGATGGATGTCGTCTGCGTTGGAATAGCACCGACACGGATTGGATTAGCTCGCCGGATGCTAGGAACGAGGTTGGATCTATCCACACGGTACAAGGTTACGATCTCAATTATGCAGGTGTAATTATTGGTCGTGACTTGAGACTTGACCCAACCTCGGGACGGATTCGCCTCGATCGCAATAACTACTTCGATGTTAAGGGGAAGGAAAACAATCGCCGACGCGGACCCTATTCTGACGAGGAGATCTTATCCTTTGTGACGAACATCTATTCTGTGCTCCTAACTCGCGGCATGCGTGGCACCTACGTTTATGTCTGCGATTCCGCCCTGCGTGAATACCTGGCGCAGTTTATTCTTGGTTCAGGTTAGTGATTGGAGTGGTGTATGCATCGGATGGGCAAGTGAGTTGCCGATAGGGTGCTCCTGGTTAACAAGGGGTGCTCTTACCGTCACTTTCTCGGAGTGTTGCAGGCGGACGGTTCGGAGGTTGAGGGATGTGACGCATCGCATGACCGATGAGCGGATCGGTGTCTCCCGTGGTAAACCTTCCTGATACAGGGCCACTGGACCGCCTTTGAGCGTGGTCCACTTCGTTTGCGGGAAGCCCCCCCGCTATTTGCGGTTCGCGCTGCTGTGCCGTTCGAGATCTGAAGTACTTCTCGGCATAAAAACGCCTTGGGGTCTTGGTCGACTCAGCGAGCACCATCTTCTGGGTCGCCACATCGGGGATAACGAACTCGTGGGGATTCAGGTAGCCGGTCGGACTAGGAACTCGTATCTGGTTGTAATCCGGGACGATAGTTATTGGGCAAGAGTGGAGCCTCGGCAAACTAGATGAAGAGCGCACCGTTCAAGTAGTCGTCGCATATTCGCGAGTTGAATGCTTCATACCTGCCGTGAATGCACAGTTCGGAGGTTTGCGGACACCCGTTTCGGTCCAATCCGGACACCCGTTTCGGAGTTTTCGGATCCCCTTGCCAGGGTGGGTCATTGAGGTAGCCATACTGAATCGGATAACGAGTGTTCCGAGGGGGTAGTTGTGTCACCTCCCCGTATCATCATGCGCCAAGTCAGAGAAGTGCTAAGGCTCTCACTTTCCGGGGGTCGGCCAATACCAGAAGTCTCTCAAGCTTTCTCGCTTGCAAAGAGCACGGTATCTGACTATGTCAAACGGGCAAAGCAAGCTGGCCTGAGTTGGCCGCCTCAAGACGACCTTGACGACGATGCCTTAAAGACCCGATTGTTCGGTGCTAGCACGCCGGCTGTTGGGGTCAAGCCAATGCCCGCCCGACCTTGCCTGTCTGCACCGGGAGTTGAATCGTTCCCACATGACGTTAATGTTTGTTTGGATCAATACCGGGAGGCCCATTCTGATGGCTATGGCTACACCCAGCTCTGCGAGTATTATCGACGATTCGCAGGTGCGGTGATACTCTTGCCCTGCGATCGCAGACGGAGGATCTGTTCGATCTTTCGCATTGTTGCCCCCCTGTTAGACCTGTGACGTCCTCTGTGCGATTGATGTCTAGCACAACCGTACCAAAGTTGCCACAACCTCATCGCAATGAACGCAACGTTTGGGTGTCCTTCTCACTCCCCGTCGCGGGTGGTAAATTGGGGCGATAACAGCTGGCACGTTTCAGCGGGAATACGCACTCGCCAAGCGCACAACTGGGGTCTTTGGCAAATCGGGCTTGACTCACTCGCTGTTGGCGTAGTTCGTGGTGGCGAGTTACCTGTTCAATTGTTACGCTGCGGATGCTTGTAGGCGTCTTTGGAGACTTTGTCATGGAACCGTCGCTCGATGAGAGCTGCTGTGTAGCACACATTGTGCTACACTCAGAATATGACTAGGATCGGGATACGAGAGCTTCGCCAACACGCCAGCCGCTACCTCCAGCTGGTAAAGGCAGGCGAAACTATCGAAGTTACTGAACGTGGAAGACTGGTTGCCCTGTTGGTAGCGCCTGCTCCAGCTCTCGCATCAAGAGACCGACTCATCGCTTCAGGCCACTTGATTCCAGCGAAGGGTCCGCTACAGTTGCCTAGGCACCGACACGTCGCTCCCACCACAGACGCTGCATCGCAGGAACTCAACGCGTTGCGCGAAGATCGATTTGCATGATCTACATCGACACGTCAGCACTCGTGAAGTTGTTATTGGAGGAGCCTGAGAGCTCCGCTCTGTCGAGCTGGCTCGCCGAGGAGTATGAAACCCCCAAGGTCAGTAGTGACCTTGCAACCGTCGAGCTACTCCGCACGTGCCATCGAATCGATGGAGCACTGGTTCACGACGCAAGGCGGTTGCTAGATGGAATTGATCTCGTACCCATAAGCCACGCGATTGTTGAGCAGGCCGCAGCCTTGACCCCAGGCGTGTTGCGCAGTCTGGACGCCATCCACCTCGCAAGCGCGTTGTTTCTGCGCGAGGACCTCGCGAACTTCGTCGCCTACGATGTTCGCCTCTGCTCAGCCGCCGCGGATGCCGGGTTGCATGTGGTATCGCCCAGTTAAGGTCCGCACTTGCTCAACCTGCAATGAGCTATGTAACCGCATGCAATCCGTATCTTGTTGAACGGAATCTGAATGCAGGACGCTCCGGCTTCTTGGTTCGTCACTGACCTGGTGGGCGCTAAGGGACCCGAACCCTTGACCTGCTGGTGTGAGCCAGCAAGAAGTTGTCCGAGCCGGTATTCATGGTGTCCAAGCGCGTCCCACTTGTGCAGCTCATGGAAATCGCTTAGTAGGGGTGGGGAGGCAACCTCGGACTGGACGGGACGTCCTCGGACGCAATTGTTCGGTGAAAAGTTGGGCGGCCGAGCTTCGGGCGAGAGATCGAGCTCTCCCTCATTGAAGACTACCGAACCGTGGACACCGAGTCAAGGGCCCAAGCGCAACGCAAACGAGCGACCCACACGTCGATGGATCTTTAGGAACCGAGAACCACAAAAGGAGCCATCGGGCAAGACCTACTCAAGTTGCCCTATCCAGGCTAAACTGCGTTCGGGTGGAAAGGTCGCAGTCAGGTGGTGTCAGATCGTATCACAATTGACTCTTCCCAATGCAATGGTCGTCCATGCATTCGTGGCATGCGGATTCGAGTACAAGACGTCCTCGAACTGCTCGTATCTGGAGCCTCCAATGAGGAGATTCTAGAGGAGTACCCCTATCTCGAACTAGACGACATCAAGGCTGCCCTCCATTATGCCGCAGTAGAGCTGGATCATCCGATGCTCTTCGTTGGATAATGTAATTTGCCGTAGATGCGCAGCTTCCACCCGCTCTGGCTCGTTGGATCACCTCTCAAGGTTATGACGCACTACACTTGATCGATCTTGGCATGCTGGGAGCCAAGGATTAAGAAGTCTGGGCACTCGGGCGCCACGAAGGTTCACCCAGTCCGGTAGCCCAGGTGGACTCTTTGGTGTCACAACCGACTCCAAACAACAATTGCTCCACGGCTTGCGCGTCCATGCCCGCTGGAAGTGGCCAGCCAATCTCGTGCTCTGTGGCCTTCCCGAGATACGTCGCCACGCTTGGCCGAGAGACTCCTGTCGCCCGGCTGATCTCTCTGACACTCTTGCCCTGCGCACTTGGGTGCAGTACCTCCTCGATCTTTCTCATTGGTATCCTCCTAATGGGCATGTGGCATCGGCGTGATTGATGCGCAACACCACCACACCAAGGATGCCACATGCCTCATCGCATCGAGCGCAACGTTTGGGTGTCCATCTCACACCCTCCTCGGGGTGGTGGCGAGTTTCAGCGATAACAGGTGGCAAACATCGGCGAGAATACGCAAATATCCACTAACTTCTCAGTATGGCGCATCCATCTACACCGTAGATGAGGATTGCGTCGGCGCAGCGGTCCAAAGGCAGTCCCGCCTTCAGTGGGAGTTGCGAGTTCATTGAAGGAAATGACTAAATGAATTCAAAACGCGGACATGCTTGGAAGTTTGCAAGGCTTATCGGAACTACCTGTTTGGCTACGATACTCCTAACGGCATGCAGTTCAAGCGCCTCATCATCGAAGGCGGTGAACTCTTCGAAAGCACAACCCTCCCGAAGGCGGCTCATCGCAGCGCGTAGTGTCGTGGAGCCAACGTGGCGCCTCATCGACAAGCAAGTAGCGGTGTCTGTGAACGGTGGACTTGCGTGGACAACGAAGGCCTTACCATCCGGTATGCAAGCGGAAGGGACTTCAGTGGCAGTCACTGAACACGGTTCGGTTTTAGCAGTGGAAAGCTCGGGAGGCAACCTCAGCATCTATCGTGCGGCCAACGCCAACTCGCCATGGACGCACGAACCCTTGCTCATTCGATGGCCAAATGGCGTGGCGCTCGGACCAACATACGACCCAAACCAAGTCAACCTAGAGGAGAACTATGGCACTGACGTGACCGCAATCTCGGTGAACGAGGGTGGTGCCCAAACCGGCAACGTCCCGGCGCTGTTCGTGTCCGATGACGGGGGAAGGACCTTCGCTCAGTTAGATCTACCAACCAGCTATGGTATCTATCAAGCTGCCATGCTGTCGTCCAGCGCCGGAGTCATCACGGGTGGCAATAGTTATCAGGGTGTTTGGTTTACGCCTAATGGAGGAAAGAACTGGGAGCCAGCCTCTATACCGGGACTTGCTCCGAGTCCGTACAACACCGTTGGTGCACCTGTTGCATTTGGCACCCAGATTTATGTTTCTATCGCCTTCGGAGTGGGCAAGAGTGCAAAGACGATACTGTACGCAAGTACTGATGGCGGGGCGTTGTTCAAGGCACTCCTTACGGAGAATGGGGCCGGCAGCCTGGTAGCGGCCAATGGTCCAGATATCTGGCTCTTCAATGCTCCACATGAAATAGTGGAGTCGTCCAATGACGGATTATCATGGACGACGGTTTCTTCTACAGCGCTCGCTAACGAGGTAGCCTCCGTCGAATTGGTCTCACCAACCAAGGCCGTAGCCACAACAATCAACTATGGCTGTACAGGATTCAAGACCGGTTGCTACTACAACACCTACCAACAGGCGACTACCAATAGTGGAAAGACCTGGACCGAGAACGCCTTGGGTCCCACATCGGATGGCTGAATGGAGTGCAAGGCTTTCCAAGATGTGACCCAAGCTGAATCTGAGTAACCATCGGACAACTCACCCCATGAGTAGGGAGGTTCATCGACACGAAGGTCGAGTCCCGCACGCCGCGAGATGCCCGCACGACTGGCAGAGAGAGGTCGGATGGGTCAGTCGGAGGCAACGATCGTCGCGGTCGCCAGGCACCTTGGCACTGAGAGGCCCCCATAACCTGGTCCACGCTCGATGCGAGCCGGAGCCATCAGCTCGATGGGCTGTGCGGGCTTATCCTCTTGTTCAATCAGAGCCGGGTGAGCTCGCGCTGAGCCTGTCGCCTCGTACCGCGAAGGCGGACATAGCGGTGCTTGACCTTTCAATGGGTCTCGTCCGATGAAGACTCGGAGTTCCCAGGTGTCCGGCTTGGCCACCAGGCGCATGTTTCCTGCCATCACATCCTCCAACTTCCAAACCCCTGTTGGGTTTTAGCCGAGTCGGATTTGGCAAATATGCTCTGACCTGGTGGGCGCTAAGGGACTCGAACCCCTGACCTGCTGGTTGTAAGCCAGCCGCTCTAACCAACTGAGCTAAGCGCCCGCTAACGTCGTCTCAGTCTACTGGTAGTCACCCGGTTGGTCCGGCTGGCCACCAAGTGCCTTGAGGATCTGACTGCTGCAGGCCGCAATCACCGTTCTGCGCTCACGGTCAAGTATCGGTCGGGTGAGATTGGCTCCGTTGACGCGCACGACACCCCCTGCCTCTGTGAGAATCAACGCGGCGGCGAGGTAGTCCCAAACCGCGAGCCCGTCGGAGCAGTCGATGAAGCCGTCACCGCTGCCTTTGGATACCAGGCATATCTCGAGTGCAGCGGAGCCGAGTGCGCGCATCTGGGCCCAGCCGAGATGGCGTCGAGGGTAGCCATTGACGAAGACAACAGACCGTGAAAGTGAGATAGATGAGGACGGGGCTATGGCTTCGCCATTGAACGTGGCACCCTGTCCTCGAATTGCCGTGAAAACCCCTTGGTCTCCTGACAGACGGACAACTGCGGCACTCGGGGTTCCAGATTGCAGAATGCAAATGGCACTTGTCCACAATGGGATGTCGCGCGAGGCGTTCGTAGAGCCGTCGATTGGATCAAGGACCGCAGTGATTGGAGATGCTTGGTCAAGGAGGCCAGACTCCTCTGAAAAGACGTTGACGCCAGCGTCGATCAGGATTTGCAGCGCGGCGTTGTCAGCGACCACGTCACCAAAGTGTTGTCCTCGCAGCACACCGGTCGCCGACCAGTCCGATGCTGCATTCACCGTGGATAGACAGGCTTCGGTTACGCGTAGGCCAAGGTCCAACTGTTGTTCTTGATTCCACTCCAAGGCCCCCATCCTACCAAGACTTTCGGTTGACCTCCAGTTAGCGGGATGGATGCACAGAGAAGAAGCTCGACCAGTGCGCCACGGCTGGGAAGACGGCCCAGGCAAGCAGGACACCAATCACGATTGCTAAAATGATGCTGATCAGTCGGCCTTGTCGTCCGATCAGTGAGTGGTATCGCGTATACCGAAGGTCATAGCCCGAGGTGCCAACGGCTCTACGGACATAGGCAAGCACGTGAAATACCATGAGCGCGAACCAGGCGACAAAGTCATCCCGATGGATATTGAGCCAGAAGGCAGCGGTTGGCGTGTCTGGCCGTGCGTATACCAAGATGATGCCACTCGCCATCAGCACCACGGTGGTGATCACCAGGAGCGGCCCGATCACGCGAAGCAGCAGTTCAGGAGGGCCAGCATGCTTGAAGTCCGGGGCTCCCAGGTAGTACATCGCGAAACGGTAGGTGGCGATGATGATCTTGTAGGCCATGATCGGGAGGAGGATCATGCCCAGTACGACGTGAATCGAGATCATCTGACCGATGAAGACGACGGTTACGCCCTCGATGGCGAGGCCGATGAACAGCACTGAGCCCAGAAGAGCAAGGAGCCTTGCCACTGCCCGAACCCGGCGAGACGAAGAGAGCTCCTCTGCTGGAACCGTCTCGGTAAAGACCGTATCAAAGACGCGCTGTAGCAACGAAAACCCTACCTCGATTCGCTTGTACCGGTGACTTATCAGTTGCACTCGAAACTACCTTCATCATTGTACCGATGCAGGTCTCAGCAAGGGTCCCTAGTGCGCGCCCAAGCGGTGGCTTCACGGTCTATCCTCTCACAAAGGCTTTATCGATCAGCGCGCAAGTGTGGCATCATGATGACACGAACCTCCTGCACGCAGAGCTAACAGCGCTCTTGGTATCCCATTCGGGCTGCGAGCTCTCCGACGCCACCCTCTTCGTTGGAGGCAATCAATGTAGCACCCGTCGCCAAGATGGCTGAATGGGCATTCTTGACGGTGAATGGATGTCCGACGCTGCGCAGCATCGGGAGATCGTTGAGGTGATCACCAACGGCGACACAGTCTTCGAGTGCAACGCCAAGAATCTCTGCAGCCAAGCCAACGCCGAAGCCCTTGTTGACACCTTTGGGCAAGATCTCGACCCAGTCAGTGGATCCGCTGATGAGCTGAACTCCTGAAAGTAGCCCACCAAGGGTCTCGATGAGCTCATCGGCATGGGCGTCACGATGCCGACAAATCAGGCGGATCGCGGGATCAACTGCATAGAGTTCCTTAAGGTCATAGGCTTGCTGCGTGGACGTAGGCGACGCTAAGAAGTCGCGTTGGGGCCAGAACTGTGTAGTTGAGGAGACTGCGAAGTAGAAGCCATCATCCTGGTTCAGGAGGCGCTCAACGGCGAAGCGGACAAAGCCTGAGGGCAGCGCCCTGACCCAAAGTACGATATCGCGCTCGAGGTGATAGCCGACTGCACCGTTGGCGCAGACCGCAATAGGGCCTAGACCGGTTCGTTGGGCGATCGATCGCACGCTGGTGATGCCTCGCGCGGTGGCAGGAACGATGGCAACACCACGAGCACGAGCACTTCGCAGCTGATTGACCACGGGGCTGGCTACGCTCTCGTCTCTGGCAAGGAGCGTGCCGTCGAGGTCTGTGAAGAGCAGCGAGAGTCTACTGAGAGGCTCGGTCATCACTGTTAGCGTACCGGGCTTGGGCCTGAACTCGCCGTGGTGATGGGGGAGCGATGAGGTTTGATAGTTCACCCCCTACCTTTAGGAGCAGCCAGTTAGCTGCCTCCTCGAAGGGCTTTGGGTTTTGACCAAGGGACATCGTTACCCAACGGGGCAGCGAGGTATAGATCCAGTGCATCACCACGGGATAGACCTGGCCGACAAACCCTTGGGGCCGCAGTTGGTCAAGGAGTGCAAACGCCTCCACGGTGGCGTCGTTGACCACGAGGGAAGGCTGACGCCAGACCCACCGGTTGAGGGTTGCGTAGTCTCCAGGGACCTCACCCATGTCACAGCCCATCAGCTCCGCGAAGCGCCCCATCTCTGATACATAGCGATTGAGCAGTGTAGAAGGGCTATCAGGGTGAAAACTCAGATAGGCCAAGCTCACCGACTCGACCATCGCATTGTGGACCCAGGATAACAGGTAGGGATCGTTGGCCGAAAACGGTGAGCCGGTTTCTGGTACGACACCATGGACTGGCTCGTGTAGTGTGCGCACCGTTTGGATAGCCGCCTTGACCTCATCGAGTGGAGCGTACGTGACGGTATCAATAAAGTCGACTGTTTCGTTGAGTCGTCGATCCGGGTGGTCGCCAAAGCGTGAAAACTGGCGAACGCCAGCAAGTGCACCTGGCTCCAGTGACTGTACCGCCAAGGCGCGAAGCCCACCGACTAGACCTGAAAAATCGCTGTGCAGCTGCCATACTGCGGAGTCTGGGCCAAAGAGAGAATCCATTCCCCTACGTTATCAAAGCTGCGCTCCTACCGATAGCCTGGGTGACATGGTGCGCTCTGGTTGGGTCAAACGTCCCGGTTGGGTCAAGAGAGTGCCGTTATGGGTAGGACTACTCGGTTCGTTGGTGACGGCGGGCAGCCTCCTGTCCTCTTGTGGGGCTAGCGCCACATCGGATGCAACCCAAGCCTGTGTGCTCGTTCATCGGTCGATTCGACTCTACGACGCATCCAGGGCAACGACTGGAGCTAAGTCACGTACAGATCTGGCCCATGCGGAGTTACTGCTTTCAGAGGCGCTGTCGCCAGCCAACCTGGCTGCTTCGACGAGTACCAACTGGCAGGCGCTCGCCGGAACGCTTGCAGAGGCACAGCAATTGCCTGAGTCACGTCTGGTGCCCTCCCTCAAAGCACAGTGCTCTGCGTCTGCGACGAACCAAGGGGAATATATCGTCCCCTTTAAGTCGTCAGGCCAGTGACTTTGCAAGTTACATCTTCTCTGCTATGATTTCGCGAGCCTTAGGTTAGGGGAACTTGTGAAGCGGCGTGGTCTTGCGGGGATGATCTTCGCTATTGTTGGGCTCTTCGTGCTTGTATTCGTCCAGGTCGAGGGCGTGGCAGCTGTCCCGCCGCTTGGCGCGACCCTTGACCCGGCCACCGGCGCGCTTAACGTCGGCGCCAGGGCAGCGCTTCCAGTCTCGTCTTCCATCCATATCGCCGGTCTTCCGGCAGCGGTTACGATTGCTTACTCGGCTCAAGGCATCCCGGACATTCAGGCTAAGAGCCAGCGCGCACTGTGGTTCGCGATGGGCTATCTTGAGGCGAGGAACCGACTTTTTGAGATGGATCTGATCCGGCGTGAAGCGTCGGGCCAGCTTTCGGCGGTCCTTGGACCTAGCTATCTGACCTCCGACGTTTTCGAGCTACGTCTTGGACTGTTGAGAACGGCCAGAGCTAACTACGCTGCCTTGCCTTCGACAGACCGCACGATCCTGCAGGTCTTTTCCGACGGCGTCAACGCGGCGAGAGCCTACGATATCAGTCGCCACCAGCTACCGGTCGAGTTTCGACTGCTTGATTACACGCCGTCGCCGTGGACACCGGTTGATTCGATGTTGGTACAGGGCTATCTGACGCAAACGCTCGACTACTCGCAGAATCCAGTGGATTATTCGATCCTCGTGGGACATTTGGGCTTCCAGCGGACGATGGATCTTTTCCCGGTCATCGCCAAGAACCCACAGTCGCCCTACGACCTGGGACCGTATCGCGCAACTCACCACATCCCAGTTGACCCTCCGACCACCGTGAGTCCTGCCTTGCTCGCCTCTCTTGAGTCGATCGTCCAGGCCAGCACCAAGCTGCCGGTCGGAGAGATCCACTCGTTTTCGAACTCGAATAATTGGGCGGTCGCCGGATCCCGGTCCTCGACGCACAACGCCATCGTCGCTGGTGATCCGCATCTTAACCAGACACTTCCTGCCGTATGGTATTGGGTCAATGCCCATGCGCCTGGTGTCAGCTTTACCGGCGTGACGGTGCCGGGGCTCCCGATTATTTTGATCGGGAGGAATCGTTCCATCGCTTGGAGCGAAACTGATGTACAGAACCAATCGACCTTCTTTTACCAGGAGACCACGAGCAAATCACACCCCGGGGACTATTTGCTGCATGGGGAATGGGTTCCGTTTGGCCATCTCGCCTACACCGTCAAGGTCAAGGGTGAACCGTCGCGACATGTGGTGGTCGACACGACCGTCAACGGTCCGATCATCTCGATTCACGGCGTCAAGGTGGCCGTTGATTGGCTCGGGGCTCAGGTATCTAAGGACTTTGCCTCGTTGATGGGCATTTTGCATGCATCGAATTGGTCGCAGTTTAAGGCAGCGCTCGCCGAATGGAGAGCGCCGTCACAGAACTTTGTGTTCGGTGATCGCCATGGCAACATCGGGATGATTTCGGCTGGTTACTACCCGATTCTCAGTGCTCGTGATCCTTGGCTGGTCATGAACGGCGATGATGGAGATCGGATCGTGGGATCGATTCCCTATGATGCGATCCCCCAGAGCTATGACCCAAAGTCCGGCTTTGTCTTCAGCGCGAATCAGCGACCCGTCACTGCCAACTACCCGTACTACATCGGGACCTCGTTTAACTTTTTTGCTAACGGCTATCGAGCCGATGAGATCCATGCAGTGTTGTCCAAGAAGGGCAAGATCACCCCTGGCGATGTTGCCCACCTCCAGAACTCGGTGACCGATTATCTGGCGACCCAGCTTGTGCCCTGGCTCGTGCGACAGTTCCGCGATGTCCATGAACCTCCCTCGGTTGCTTTGGCCGTGCAGACCCTGAGTCGCTGGAATGGTTCTATGGGGGCGTCCTCGACGGCAGCAACCATCTGGTGGACCTTCCTTGGCGACGAGATTCACGACACGTTTGGCCCGTGGTTTTCACGATATCGGGTTCCCGAGCCAGCGGGGAGCTCTCTAGTGGTCAACCAGCTTAACGCGCCGTTGGTGGAGGATCTCCAATACATGGATCTGTCGCAACCATCGAGTCCATTCTTCACCCCACCTGGGGATAGACACTCGGTGACGGCGTCGACGGTAGCACGAGAGGCACTCGGGCAGGCGGTCACGACGCTTACCCGAAAGTTTGGCATCAATCAAGGCAACTGGCACTGGGACCGACTGCACTTTCGAGAGTTCCCTTCGCTGAGCGGCGTGGCAGGGCTGTCGTATGGGCCGCGAGGATCTTCGGGGGATGCATGGACCGTCGATGCAGCGGACGGCGATCTATTCTCTGAGGCTGGGCCTAGCTGGCGCATGATTGTTGCGTTCGCAGATCGGGGGTACGCGATCTACCCGGGAGGCCAGTCTGAGAACCCGCTTTCCCCGTGGTACGAGAACCAGATTGCTGACTGGTTTGATGGTCACTACCTTCCGTTCGGACTCGGCACACAGCCGAGCATTGCCACTTGGATACTGGAGCCATCGTCATGATCCGATCACCATGGGCCGTTATCCTTATCATCGCTGGTGCGCTCATCGCCTATCTTGCCAACGCCATCGGATTGTGGTGGGCCGGCTATCTGATCGGGGTGGTGTTGGCGATCTGGTTGCGACCGAGCCTTGCTGGTGTCGCGGTGCTACTTGGCTGGGCCGCTGGTTTCGTACAAGGTGCCGTTGGTGCCCATCTCTCTGGGTCGGTTCGTGTCGTTGCCCTCCTGGCGGGATTGCCGGCTGGTCTTGGGTTCATCTTGGTAGTGATCGCTCTGGTTCTCGCCTTCCTCGAAGGTTGGCTTCCAGCTCTTCTCGTCCGCCGGCTACTTGCGATCAGGTCCCGGTCAAGGGCGGTCAGCTCCTAACTGGGTTATGGAATTGTAGTACTCAAGGTTCGGTCGATGGTGTCTGAGCAGTCTCGTTGGTGTGCAACGAAAGGCGTCGCGACTGGCATTGTCGAGAAGTAGCCTTAGGGGCTCATGGCTGGTGGCTCACATGAGGTGTTGGTGACTCGTCTTGTCGTTTTGGTGGATGGCTCGTTCCCGCTGCCCACGCAGCTTCGAAGAGTCGCCATCACAGGGTGTGGGTAGAGCATCGATAACGGCGTCGTGGGAGCGATCGAGTGTGTGTTTCTTGACACCGCAAGGTGTTCGTGGGGAATGGCTGATCAACCTCTCGGAAATGGTTCGGTTTGGCAAACGTGGTAGACGACCGACAAGGTGGGCAAGTTATCAATAGGTGTAAGGGTGTTGGGTAACGGTTGCGGGAGTTGGTTCTTTAAACGCCCAGTGCCTTTGTGGGGAGCATCGGCACGGATAGGCGTAATGCTCTGTCCCTGGCGCGGTAAGAATCGCTGGATTTTACATAATGGGCGATGGGCCGTGGAGCCAGGGTCAGGCATGGATCTGATCGTCTGTCGGATGATCGCACATCGGTACGATAGCACTAGGTACGTCATCGAGTAGGGGGTGTGTGTTGCAGGGGCGAAGTTGTCAGCGGAGCCGGTTGAGGCGTTGGGTGGCTGGTGGATTGGTTCTGTTGGCTAGCGGTGCAATGTTGGCTTCTTGTGACGCGTCTAGCTCTTCTGCGAGCGTCGCAATGGTGCGCCGGGTGGGAATCGTCAATGCGATGGCGATCGAGCAGGCACCTATTTTGGCCGCCATGCGGATCACCGGGTCGACAATGGTCGCCGGTTATCGTTTCTTCCTTGGCACCATCGACGGCGTTCCCGTGGTTGAGGTGCGATCTGGCGAGAAAGAGTATGCAGCCGAAATGGCAGCAACGATTATGGATTCACATTTCGCGCTTCGAGCGGCACTCCTCACTGGTATCGCTGGTTCCAGAAATCCAGCGGTCAATGTCGGGGACGTAGTGCTGGGGGCGTATGTGGTGGATAAGTCGTCGATTCACTTCCATAATCGGGGCTTTCTCTCCCCGTATACCGGCGTCGAGATGGAGATTACCTCCCACTCGAACGTGTTGGGCGCATTCGTTGGAGGCCATGGGCAACGTGGCCCAAACTCACGAGATGCGAAGAGCTTCGGGCTAGGCCCGTCGTCGGTGTCAAAGAGTTATGTCTACCTTGAGGACCTCGCCGCCTCTGCCGAGCTTGTGCACGATGCGGTTGAACAAGGATCGCATGTGGGTTCCATCCCACTTGCCGCGGCGACGGGGGAGAAAAAGCTCCACGGAGTGCTTCACAACCGTGTCTTAGTTGGAGTGATCGGTAGCGCCAATCAGTGGACCGAGCCTTTGGTCGATCAAGAGATCCAGAATGCGCTATACGAGACCGACGCTGGCGAGAACGAGGGCATGGGGTTTGCCTACACGAACGCACGATTTGGAGTCCCGTGGCTGATCGTTCGAGGCATCTCGGATAGCCCGTGGTATCCATTCGCTTACGATCCACTGGTCGCGGCGCGTCGGGCCGCGACGGTTGCTGTCGGGTTGATCAAGAACCTTCCTGCTCGAATCTCCCCAAAACCAGCCTCGCTGTCGTTGCTGTCTCCCGAGAGCAACGCTGCCAGGGCAGGCTACATCGTCGCAACGAAGGTGCAGCTGAGTTCTGTGGGCACCCCGGAGGAACTGACCTATGTCAGTCGATCTGGTGCGACAATTAGCAAGGGTTGGCCGTTTGCGAGCGAGTATGCGTCGAGTGCTGGTACGGCACAATCTAGATGACGAGTAGCCGTATGTTGGATCGAACCAAGTGTTCGAGGTCCGTGATTCTGCGATGGTGGGCCGGGCATCGTCGGGTGGACATCCCCCGGGGTAGGTTGAGCGGCCTGGCAGCTACGTCGTCACAGCCGTAAGCGGTAGGGCAACTGATCAGGCAGGGTTTGCCGAGGTATTGGGTTGGTCCTTGCAGAGTGTGTGAAGTGTGCCAATGCGATTCCCAGTGAGGCCAGGGATTGTGAACGCTTTGTGTAAGTTCAGCGATCAACTAGACAGTATTGCACGGGTATGCTATGGTATTCGGTAACGGCTGACTATGGTTGGCTGTTCGGTAACGTACAAGGGGGATATGTGCAAACTGATCAACAAAAGACAGGACGTCTGCGGCGGGAGATGTCCTACCTGGATCTGAGTTTTGCAGGACTCGGTGCCATCATTGGATCTGGGTGGCTGTTTGCCGTGCTCTATGCGGCACAGACAGCCGGACCTGCAGCAATTATTTCATGGGTTATTGGTGGTGTCGCCTGCCTCTTTATCGCGCTCGTCTATGCGGAGCTCTCGGGGTTCCTCCCTGAGGCTGGTGGTGCCACTCGCTATCCGCAATACTCACATGGGCCACTGGTGGGCTTCATCGTGAGTTGGGCGGCCTTCATCGCGTATGCTTCGGTCCCGGCCATCGAGGCTGAGGCGGTAGTCCAGTACGCGTCGCACTACATTAAGGGCTTTGGCAAGACGGTGAATGGGAATTTCGATGCTCATCAACCCGTCGCCTTCATTGTGGAAGCGGCGCTCTTGGTGGTGTTCTTCCTGTTGAATGTCTATGGCGTCAAGCTCTACGCGAAGGTCAATAGCTTCGTCACGTTCTTGAAATTCTTGACCCCGACGTTGACGATTCTGGTGGTCCTCTTCGTCGCCAAAGACTGGTCGAACTACTCGGCGCCCGCTACCCACGGCTTTGCGCCCTATGGTACGGCTGGGATGCTCGTTGCAGTGTCGACCGCCGGCATCGTCTTCTCCTTCCTGGGCTTTCGCCAAGCCGTGGAGATGGCAGCAGAAGCCAAGAATCCCCAACGGGATGCGCCTCGTGCGATCCTGACGGCATTGCTGGCCGGTATGGCGGTATACGTGCTGCTCCAGGTCGTGTTTATCGCGGCGGTTCCAAAGGCCGATCTCACTCATGGTTGGGCAGCGCTAAGCCTAAGTTCGCCATTTGCACAGGTCGCGTCCGCGATCGGCCTCGGGTGGCTTGCTACCATTCTCTATGCTGATGCCGTTCTCTCTCCGTCGGGGACTGGGTTGGTTTACTTCGCCTCGACTCCGCGTGTGATTCTTGGGAGTGCGCGCAACGGTTACCTCGGCCGTTCCTGGAAGAAGATTTCAGACAAGACCGGAATCCCGCTCATTCCTACGATTGCAACGTTGATCGCGTCAGCCATCTTTCTGCTGCCGTTCCCGACCTGGCAGGATCTGGTGGGTGTCATCTCTTCTGCGACGGTTTTTACTTACATTATGGGGCCGGTGTCGTTGGCGGTATTTCGGCGTCATCACGGATCCGCACCCCGGCCGTATCGTCTGGGTGGAGCGAGCATCATCTCTCCGATCGCCTACGTGATGGGAGCGCTCATCATTTATTGGAGCGGCTGGGAGACGGTCTGGAAGCTCACCGTTGGCTATGCGATCGGCATCATCATTTACTTGATTGTGTCGGCTGCCCGCCACGATCTGGCCAAGATCGATCTCAAGGCCTGGAAGCAGGGGATCTGGCTCATCGCCTTTATCGCGGTTTCGCTTCTTGAGACCTACTTTGGTTCGGCGCGCTTTGGTGGTCAGTACAACAAGCTCCATGGCCTCATCCACTACCCATGGGATCTGGTGGTCGTGATCGTGCTCGCAATCGGGTTCTACTATTGGGGTGTCGCCTCTGGTAGTGGAAGCAAGCAAACTGACGAGGCAATCGAACGGGCACAGCAATGATGTGTAACGTTGGTGTCGTCGTGGCGAGTCCCGAGCGGTAGCTCGCTGGTGTCGCTGACGTTCACCATCTTGGGATAGCTCATTGTACTGGGCTTAATAGCTTCAGGAGTATAACGTCTTGTTGTGGGGCTTGATCGGAATCGGTCAAGCCCCACACTCGTGTACTATGCCACCAAGTGTCACTTGTGGTGGACGATTGCTATGCCGGCCTCTTGATCGTGTAAGGAATGGAGTTCGCCAGAAGGGATCTCGGACACCGAGATTCCTTGCTGTTGGCAGTACCTTGGGGTCGCCGCAATTACACCATGGTTACCGTCGATGTTTGCGATGTTCGGGATGGTGACGATGGCGGTTGATCGGTGAACCCGGTCGCGACGATGGGTGCCAGTACCATCTCGTTTCAGGTTTTGCCCAACGTGTGGCGCTTTGGGCGACCGTGCACCGACCGGGAGGAGACGGGTACTACGACCGCTCCTGCCTCCGGCCTCGTATATGTATGTCATTGAATTGAGGGACGGACCACCCCTGTCCTGGGTGTAGAGGCGCATGTCGCCGCTCGCCTGCGTACTGATGCTGCCCTGGTATTGGGTCGAGGCGTGGGTTCGCCGCCTCTGGATCAAAGAATGGACGGACCGCACCGATCGGTTGTGCGGGTTGTCGGTTTTCTTTGCACCTCGATTGCTGATTACAGAGGATGGTGCTGTGAGCTTGCTCGTTCCGGCCAAGGAGAGATACCAGCTGTAAAGCGGGTAGAATCAGAGCTTGCTATCGAGGGCTAATAGTGCAACGACCTGGCAAGGCAAGAGTGGCCAGCCCGAGACTGGCGGGTACTGGCGATAGGTTTCGGTCGCCAGATTGCGGATTGTCCGGTGAACGAACTGATGATAACTATGAATGTGGCGGAGTGATGTCGATGGATGAGGCAGACAGGCAGGAGATTCTGACTGAGGCCGCACGGCGTCGGACCTTTGCGATCATTAGCCACCCTGATGCTGGTAAGACCACCCTCACGGAGAAGTTTTTGCTCTATGCGGGCGTCATCGCTGAGGCTGGTACCGTCAAGGCCAGGGTTGGGCGGCGGGACACCCGCTCCGACTGGATGGCGATGGAGCAGGAGCGTGGGATCTCGGTCACCTCCACCGCCTTGCAATTCGAATATCGAGATAGCTTGATCAACCTGCTTGATACCCCTGGACACCGGGACTTCTCGGAGGACACCTATCGGGTATTGACCGCGGTTGATGCCGTGGTGATGGTGCTCGACGTCGCCAAGGGTATCGAAGCGCAGACACTCAAGCTGTTTGAGGTCTGTCGATCGCTGGGACTGCCGATGCTGACGTTCCTCAACAAGTTTGATCGCCCTGGGAGATCACCGCTCGAGCTGCTTGATGAGATCGAAGATCAGATCGGAGTTCGGCCGACGCCAATGACATGGCCGGTAGGCATACCAGGTGAGTTTCGAGGAGTCATCGATCGCGCAACCGGGACGTTCACGCGCTTTGAGCGAAGCGTGCGTGGGAGAACGGTCGCGACCGAGACCCTCATCGATGCCGAAACCGCCGCGCTCGAAGAAGGTCCAGATTGGGTTGGTGCCCTTGAGGAGTGCGCGCTCCTTGATGCGGTGGGAGCCACACACGATCAGCCGAGTTTTCTGGAGGGCAAGACGAGTCCCCTCTTCGTGGGCTCGGCGATGAACAATTTTGGGGTTCGTGCCTTGCTCGACGCAGTGGTTGATCTCGTGCCATCCCCAAGTCCTCGCAGGTCAGTTGGCAACGAATTGCGTCCCCTTGACGCCCCGTTGGCAGGCTTTGTCTTCAAGATCCAGGCCAACATGGATCCCTCGCATCGCGATCACGTCGCGTTCGTGCGGATCTGTTCCGGTAAGTTTGAACGGGGTGTGACGCTGACACACGCTGGCACTGGCCGCACCTTCTCGACCAAGTACGCGAGCGCGCTTTTTGGGGCGGATCGTTCCACGATTGAGACCGCCTTTCCGGGCGATGTCGTCGGGTTGGTCAATGCTGGCGAGGTGCGTATCGGTGATGCGCTGTATGCGAGTAGCCCAGTCGTCTTCCCATCGTTCCCACAGTTTGCCCCCGAGATCTTTCGGCGCGTCCGTGTCAAGGATCCGGGGCGGGCGAAGCAGTTTCGCAAAGGTCTCGACCAACTCGAGCGCGAAGGGGTGCTCCAAGTGCTCCATGAGTTGGATGGGGACCCCCTTCCCGTTCTGGCAGCCGTTGGCGAAATGCAGTTTGAGGTGTTTCACTATCGGATGGAACACGAGTTTGGTGCCATTGTCGAGTTTCTCTCTACCCCGTATCGAGTGGCTCGAATGGTGAGCCCAGACGGAGTTGCTGAGATGGGGAGAATCCCTGGTGTGCGCGTCTTGCGCCGAGGTGACGGAACGCTCCTGGCACTCTTTGAAAGTGCTGTACGCCTTCAGACCGTTGAGCGTGATCATCCAGATATCGACTTTGGGGCGCTCCTCGGATCTGGTTTCCGCTCCTTCAGTTAGAAGGAAAACCGGGTTGTGAGAGATCTGGTCACTGGGAACCGGATCGTTGTGGATCAGGGCCAGTTTCGTAGTGTGAACTCGTTGGCGATCCCCGCTCGCTTGGTGGAGGGTCGTTACCAAGCGTGCGGGTTCGATGATTGGCGTTGATGGTGGCGTAAGGGAGGTTGGGAAAATAATGACAATCTTGGGTGGTTTAGATGGGAAGGTGGCGCTCGTCACCGGTGCAGGATCGGCAACCGGGATAGGAGCTGCGACGGCCTTGGCCCTTGGTGAGCTTGGTGCACGGGTCATGATCACCTCGACGACCGAAAGAATTCATGATCGAGTGGCGACCCTGCGTGATCGGGGTGTCGAGGCGGCTGGGTTCGTGGCTGACCTGACGGATGCAGATGCGATCGATCGGTTACGCCAGGCGTGTTTGTCAACCTATGGGCCGGTCGATGTCGTGGTCAACAATGCTGGGATGACCTCGGTTGCACAGGGGTCAGACACCGTGGCAGAGCTCGAGTCACTGACGTTGGCCGAGTGGCATCTTGGTCTTGAACGCAATCTCGACACCGCCTTTCTTGTGTCGCAGGCTTTTGTGGGGGGGATGAAAACACGTGGCTGGGGTCGTATCATCATGGTTGCCTCGACCACTGGCCCGGTCAATTCCATGCCCGGGCATGCGATCTATGCGACGGCAAAGGCCGCGATGCTAGGGCTCACCCGATCAATGGCGCTTGAAGCCGCGCCCTGTGGGGTGACCGTGAACGCCGTAGGGCCTGGTTGGATCGCCACTGGCTCTGCCAGTGAAGAAGAGATCAGCTTCGGTCGTGCCGCGCCGCTCGGTCGCTCGGGCTTCCCAGAGGAGGTGGCGTCGGTCATCGCGGCCCTTTGTCTTCCGGGGATGTCCTATCTCACCGGTCAGCTTGTCGTCGTCGACGGAGGCAATTCCATTGTGGAGGCTCGGATCACCGGAACGAGGGCCTAACACCAAGGCGCTTGGGACGGGACAGGTTTGGCTCAGCGAGGTTCCACATCGTTACCGTTTAGGCGCTCGATTGAACGGTACTTAGGAACTTATGCCACAATGCACCTGCCGAAAGACCTTTTATTTGCTAATAGCAACTAAAATATTCATTAGGAACTAGATTTTGGTTGAGGCGCGCAGATGAGGGGTGATGCCGAGAGCCCCAGGGCTTGATGAGAGGGTGACAAATGGGTCGACGGAAAATGGCGTTCGTGGGTGTCTCGCTTATGGTGGCAAGTGCCGTCATGGCAGCGTGTGGCTCGACGGCGACCGAAACGATCGAATCTAACGCGAAACCACCCTCGCCAAAGACACAGATCCAACGGGCGTTCGTGACCTTCTTTGATGGTACGGCGCCAGCCAGGACGAAGATCAAACTGCTCCAAAATGGGAGCCAGTTTGCGGCGGTGATCGACGCGCAGGCAAAATCAAGTATTGCCAAGGGCACTTCAGCGAAGGTGTCGAAGGTGACCATCATCTCGCCCGCGACAGCTAGCGTCGTGTACACCATTTACCTCGGTGGGCAACCAGCCCTCAAAGATCAAAGCGGTGAGGCGGTGAAGCTTGGCGGCGCCTGGAAGGTGGGGGATGCCAGCTTCTGCGGCCTGATCTCACTCGAGGGAACGAAGGTGCCGGCGTGCGCGGCATTTGAGAAGAATTCGTAGGCGATGGAGCGTTCACAGCAGCGGTGGGTCCTCGCTGTTTTATGCGGGGTTTTGTTTCTCACGTTCCTTGACACCACGATCGTCGCCGTAGCACTCGCCCCGATTCAAAGCCATCTTCACGCGGGTGTCGATGAGCTGCAATGGGTTATCGGTGGCTACGCGGTCGCATTCGCCGCATTGATGCTGGTCTTTGGGGCCATCGGTGATCGCTATGGTCGGCGTAAGATGATGTTGGCGGGGCTCATGCTCTTTGTGGCCGGTTCCATCGTGGCTGCGCTGTCGCCCTCGCCGCTTGTTTTGATCATCGCTCGGGTGATCATGGGCATCGGGGCAGCTGCTTCGGAGCCAGGTACCCTGTCGATGCTACGACACCTCTATCCCGAGGAGACGTCTCGAGCTAAGGCGCTCGGCACGTGGGCGGCGGTGGCCAGCTTTGCTCTTGCTATTGGACCAGTGCTTGGAGGGATCTTGGTTGGTCTCGATGGTTGGCCAACCATTTTTTGGTTTAACGCCGTGGCTGGCGCAATCGCTGTCGGCTTCGCGTTTCGCGTACTGCCAGAGAGCTCGGATCGTGGCGTTGGGGCCATCGACAAGCTTGGGTCCATCGTCGGCCCCGTCGCACTGGCGGTCTTGGTCGTTGGGATCGTCGAGGGTGAATTGAAGGGATATGGAGCACCGATCATCATCGCCTGCTTCGTCGTGGCTTTCGCCGGTGCCCTCGGCTTTGCCTGGACCGAGCATCGGGCTCGTAACCCGCTCTTTCGACTTGGGTTTTTGCGCAATATTCCCTTCAGCGGGGCACTGGTGTTGGCGTTTAGCGTCTACTTCGCTATTTTCGCCATCTTCTTTTTCGTCGCTCTCTATCTCGAGGTGGTCAAGGGCGATAGCGCGTACCTGATCGCTGGCGTGTTCGCGGCCATGATGGTGACGATGATCCTGGCCTCACTGGCATCAGGGCGTTGGTTGCGAGGCACTAACGTGCGCGTGTTCACGGGGCTTGGCGCGTTCTTGGCGGCTATCGGCATCGCCCTCTCCGACTACGCACTTTCGGGCCCGACCCACCCGCTGTTGTTGGCGATCACCCTGGCAATCGCTGGTATAGGTTTTGGCTTCGTGGTGGTCCCGGTCACCAGTATCGCCCTCTCCACCGTGCCCCCAGAACATTCCGGGATGGCCGCGGCTGCTACGAATACCATGCGGGCGCTTGGGATCACGATGAGCGTGGCAATCTTGGGCAGCTTCCTCAATGGCGAGCTGACCGGAGGGCTTTCAGCGAAGCTCGCCCGGCTGGGCGTACCGCCGGTCTTTCGTCAAGTGGTGATTAACGCAGTAGAGACGGGCGGGGTCGCAGGGCACACGGGTGGTGCCGCCAACACCTATGGGCCAATCGTCGATCGGGTCATCAACGCTGCCTATAGCTCGTTTCATGCGGGTTTGACAGAGTCGCTCGTCGTCGCCACTGCACTCATGGTGCTCGGCGGTGTCATATCGTTACTGACGCGCTCGAGGCATACACAAGCGCCGTGATGGGACCGATGCTGTCTCGCTGTCACTGACGGAGTGAACCAAGAGGTGCTAGGTTTGCGGCGTTGGTTGGTCCGAACGTATAGCTTGAAAGCGTTGGCGAGCTCTTCGATCCTTGCCTGGGGGCCATCGGTGAGGCAACACCCTTTGGCACCCGTGGGTGCGTTGTTCACGCACGGTAGTCGGTGCTCCTTGTGGGTGTCGAGTGGCCGATAGGCTGGGTATTTGACCGTTGCTCGGTTAGTGCCTTTTGACGGCACCATAACGAGTGCTCGACGGGATGAGGCCTGAGTAGTGGTGGATGAGGAACGATCGTAGATGACAAGGTGGTGATCATTGGGTGAAGTGAACTGTTTTGCTTGCGGGGCGAAAAACCCCATCGGACTGCACCTGACGTTCGTGACGGGCGAAGGGGTGATTGTCAACATCGATGACGCATCCGAGACGGGTGATGGCATTGTGCGAGCGAGCTACCAGGTCGAGGAGCGATTTGTTGGGTGGGATGACGTTTTGCACGGTGGTGTCACGGCGACGATCTTGGATGAAGCGGCGAGCTATGTGCCGTACTCTATGGGGTTTGTCACGGTGACGGCTCGGCTTGAGGTGCGTTATGTGCTTCCTATTCGGGTTGGGGAGTTGCTCTCGATCGAGGGCCATTTTGTTGAGCGCCGCCGCAACGTGGTCAAGGCAGATTCCAGTATTCGCGATGAGCAGGGGACGTTGCGCGCCAACGCGCAGGCCAAGCTGATGATTCTTGGCCAGCGCGGGGTCGATGCCGTCGGTGCGAGCGACTTTCTTGCCTAGTGTTCCTAGTCAGAAATAATGGGACCCGGATATTTCTGCATAGAAGCGAGGACATCGTTGGCACTCGTGGTCGAGATGAAAGGCTTGAGCTTCTTGTTGGCGGCCTCTGCCCGCTGGGTAATTCCTTCATTGAGTTCGGTCACATTGTGATGAACGCTTCGCTGTAGGTACTTGGTGGTAAGGGCTTGGAACCATCTCTCTACCTGGAACATCGGCAGATGAATACGTCGGCGTGAAGTGGAACTGAAATCTCGGGTGGGCCAGTAACCACATACGGACCGATTCGCTCTTGTGGCCCCGTACTTGTCAAGGACAACATGAACGGTGAGCTCCATGGGTACGTTCTTGTCGATGAACTCAAAGGATTGAAATGAACTCTATCGCCCTATGGGCAACCGTCATCTTGGTGATGACCTTTGGCGGACGCGACGTCGAGAGCGCACATAGAGGTTACTGATGTCACCCGCGCTTAAACTCGCATCTTCGACGCAGCAGAACCCCTGGCACCATCGCAACGTATGGGGTTGGGTGCGCTCAAGGGCGCGTACTTGGGTCTTCTCATCAACGCGATAGGTCAATGGCTGCTTCAGGAGGGTTATAGTAGATCCCAGCAACGTCTTGGACCTTTTCGCGTGAACTTGTGGATCATAAGATGGGCGTGAAGCTCTCAACCATGTGAGGTTGCAAACCGAACGCTCGCCATATTCACCCCACCGTCCAGAGAGACGCCAGTAAGGGCTGTGATGGTGTTGGTGGACCAATGGGTTGAGGCATCCGGTGGGTAAGTCGTGGTAGTGAGTTTAATGATCTCGGCGATCTTGTCATCCCCGTGGATCCTCGGAGTCCCGGATCGTGGTGCATCGGCGAGTGTCCCTGCCCTATGGAGGGCGAATCTCTTGATCCATTTGTGTACCGTGAAAGTAGAGATATCCAGCTCCTCAGCGATATCTTGAAGTTTGACGCCTTCGTTGGCCAAGAGGGCGATCTTTGCTCGCATAACTTGAGCTGCTGGGGGAGTGCGTTTGGGTAGACGCGAGTCAAGGAACTCCTTATCCTCGTCGTCCAACGTCACTGTTAGGGGACGCTTGGTGACTCACGGTCCAAGTAGCAACAGACTGGAGAGCCTCAGGGTGGCGTTATCGGGCATAAAATAGGAAAACTTTAGAATCTTTTACCAAAACAGCACTATTTTGTGAAAATGCATGCTTGAATGAACCCATTGTTTCTCTGATGCAGGATTCGTGTCCTCTGAGGTGGCGAGGGCGTGTCAGGCAAATAGTACCCACGATCGGATATGATCCGACGATGAGGAGAGAAGAATGAGTTTTCGAACAGAGCGGAAGATCGCTGGTGCTTTGATCAAGCCGGTGATAGTGGCGATTGTGGTGAGTGCCTCCGTAGGTGTAGTATCGCTCGGATCAGGTTCCTTCGGGTCTAGCTCGGGATCGCCTGTTTTCTCACTCAGCAACGCTCAATTAAGCGGAAAAGACAAGCACGTTGCAACGACTACTGCTACCGAAAGCACGACAAGCGCAGGCACGAGAACCGTGAGCCTCCATAACGCCGGTACAACGGATGGGGTACCAAATTCGTGTTCCTTGTCCGCCGAAAGTGGTAGTTCGGCACCTGACTGGTTGTTTATTCTTAATGGTCTTAAGACCGGCGATATCGTTCCGCCTTATGTGACGATAACTTGGCAGTATGACAATGGTTCTGGTACCTACAGTTCTGAAGTTGGCTTGACCAGTCTTGACGGTCAGAGCGGTCATTATCTGGTCTACGAGCCTGGTGCTGCTCCGATCAGCGGAACGGCTGTCGTCAGTTCCAGCTGGTCTGGTCAGTTTGTCATTAGTGGCGGCCCCGGATGTACCAGCACCTCTACCTTGGATAATTCCCCTTCTCTCTCCCTCGTGAAGATGGAGGCCCCTGGTTCTCCGAACCCTATCACCAAGGCAGGTCAGGCCGTTACGTACGACTTTGATGTCACCAATACGGGCAACACCACGTTAAAGAACCTTTCCGTGGTCGATACCCAATCGGTTCCGGGTGAGACCCTCACGGGTCCCATCTCCTGCCCAGTCACGTCACTCGCGGCTGCCGCAAGTGTCACCTGTACGGGAACCTACACGGTCACCAGTACTGACATCACTAACGGCAAGGTGACCGATGTTGGTACCGCCAGTGCTCAGACCACAATTGGGGCTACAGTGACCAGTGCGCCGGCGTCCCTCACGATCACAGTATCCACCACCAAGTCCTCATCCACGACGAACACCTCATCACCTACCACCAAGTCCTCATCCACGACGAACACCTCATCACCTACCACCAAGTCCTCATCCACGACGAACACCTCATCACCTACCACCAAGTCCTCATCCACGACGAACACCTCATCACCTACCACCAAGTCCTCATCCACGACGAACACCTCATCACCTACCACCAAGTCCTCATCCACGACGAACACCTCATCACCTACCACCAAGTCCTCATCCACCTCCCCAGCCCCAGTCACACTGGTCACGGGTCCCCGGGCCGCTCCAACCGGTACCACTAACTCCCTCCCCATTGGTATCGGGATCGCGAGCCTTGGTATTGCCGGTCTCGCGTACGTAGGTATCGAGCGCAAGCGTAAGGGAAGAATCAACTACGGGAAAGCCAATGAGGTCGCATAGACAGCAACGGACTGCCAATCAAGGGCGGGGACTCATCACCAGAGTCCTCGCCCTTCCTTGGTGCCTCCCTCGCTAACATCGTCGGGAGTGCTCGCCTATGAAGGGATCCACAGCTCCCCGAACGCCGAGATCCATCGCCTAACGGTGAAGGATCGCCAACGAGCCATCAAGCTCGCCAACACCAAACTCACTACCCCGACGTACACCTCAATCCCTTGGAACCCAACCGTTCGCAACGAGGTCGCCACCATCTCCATCCCGGCCCCTATCTTGGCTGAGAGTCCAACCATTGGAGCACTCACCATCCCCCTCAGATGTCCATAACGTCGGTTGGGAAGAACAGACCCCAACCCCGGGAAGTCCCGGTGTCACCCTCCTTGCAGGCCATGTGAACTGGGTTGGTCAAGGTGAGGGAGCACTCGGTGAGATCGGCCAACTCGTCCCTGGCGATCAAGTGATTCTCAACTGGGGTGGACACGAGACCACCTGACAGATCATCACCAGACCTTCCCTGTCTCCCAATGCCGTGGCTCACCCAGAGCTTTTCACCAACCAGGGTCCCCCAACCTTGGCTCTCGTCACCTGTGGTGGCCCCTTCACCGAGGTCCCCGGCGCAGGAGGTTCTTATGCCGACAACGTCATTTTTGAAGCAGCGCCGGTGACGGGGTAGGCTCGGTGCGGCGTGAGTGAGATGACGTCAAACGCGACGGGCTTCAACAGCGGAAAGATTGTTGCCGGACAGCAGTGCGTTGCACCTGACGCCAAAGTGCTGACGAGTTTTGTGGATAGACATGCGTAGCTCACATCTGTTAGTTGAGTTACAGAGGCTGGTGCGGAACGCAAGGACTAAACGCGGCACTTTTTGCAATAGGTTTGTCATGAGGTGCCGTAGCTGGTGGCGCATATGAGGGATTGCCGTCGCGAATAGCAACTTGCGGCTACCGACTGAGGTATTTGCATCACAGTGGCTAGCGAATTCCTCCTTGAGGGCAGGTAGTGACGTTGCTCCTGGCAAGGTAGCCCTAGCAACAATTCGCTGTTCAGCTGTGGCTCAGAAATTGGATCATAGAGGGCGAGACTCGCGACGGAGGAAATGAGGCTCCGAATCATGCACAGCGAGTTATGTGTTAACGGTACAACCGAAATGGGATCTCCAATCACAGTATGAACCCTCGATGTCGCCTGGAGCAAGGTCATCACCCAGATGACGGTTGCCCATAGGGCCATAGCGTTCATTTCAGTTTCTAGAGCCCATCGACGAGAAAGTACCCAACAAGCTGCAGAGTTCACATTGTCCTTGATAACTACGCGGCCCATGAGACGGAGTCGATGAGAGTGTGGTTGTTAGCACATCCGAGATTAGTCTTGCACTTCAAGCCAACCTACTTGCCGCCGATGTTTCAGGTGAAGTATTGGTTCCAAGCCCTCCCTTGTCACGAAATACTTACAGCGGCGTGTCCACCGCAGCGTGAGCGGACTTAACCAAGGGATTATCGAGTGAGCTAAGGCAGATAACACGAATCCCGAGCGTTGCATCGTAACTAAGAGCAGCGACGAGATCTTCGCTTTTATGCCGAGATATCTGGGTCCTATTGTTTCTGAGCAAACTTCTTTGTAGAGACACGAGCGGTCTAAGTCGGACAGGGTGTACCTTTTCGGGCGTGGTTGCTGAACCTGCTGACCTGGTTGACTGACGGTGAATGCCATCAATCGGTTGGTGTCTCGAGTTGACCAACGGGTCCGTGGCGTCGATCGGACCAGGAAAGCCCCACCACTGAGCCCAACACTAGCACCACGCCAGCGATGAGAGCGATGGTTGGTCGAAGGTGAAAGAAGAAGATGGATGCGATGGCCGCGGTCAGTGGCTCTAGGGTTCCCACGACGTTAGCGATGAGTGGGGCGATGGTAGCGAGGGCGCTGAGATAGAGCAGAAAGGGAACCGCGGTGCCACCCACGATAACGAAGATGATGAGACCCAACTCAGGCATGGTGACGACGGTGGGTGCGTCGAAGACCAGCCAGGGCGAGAGGAAGACGGACCCGATCAAGAAGGCGCCGGCCACAACGACTTCTGCGTTGTGCTTAGCGAGTAACTCTTGGGGTAAGAGATTGTAGAACGCGGTAAAGAGAGCAGAGGTAAGCCCCCATGCGACGCCGGCGAGCGGAATCGCAAGGCCGGACGTCGAGCCATCGGTTACCACCAGGAAAACCCCCGCAAGTGCGCCGAGCACCATGATCACCAACAGCGGTTTCGGGGCGGCAAAGCGTCGTAGCGAGATCCAACCAAGTATCAAGACTGGGCTGGTGAACTGGAGAAGCGTGGCCGAGACGGCGGTGCCGTGGGCAATGGCATAAAAGAAGGTCAGTTGCACCCCGTCAAGGGCGACCACACCAAACACAATGATGGTGATCAACCGTCTGCGGTCACTCGTGAAACGCTTGAGTGCCTCGATGCGACCACGCGGCCCAGCCCAGAGCGCGAGCAAGAGACCGGCTCCCCCAACCCTGACCGCGGCGAGCCAGGTGGGGTGTAGGTGATAGTGATTGAAAAGTTCTTGGGCGGCGATCCCTGAAAACCCCCAAAGCACGGCCGCGACGACGATGCCAACGATGCCCCGGTTTCGGTTGAGGAGTGGTCCCACGATGGTGAGTGTAGAGCTCGTGAGCCGATCAGGTAGCGGATCACACGACACATGCCATAGGCGACGTTGGCACATCGGTTTTGTCACCCTGTGCGCATAGGCTTTTGGTCTCGATACATCGGTTGCCAACTTGATGCTGACCGAGAATTTGCCCTATCCTTGAGGCAGCGCCAGGGTGAGATGTGATGACGGAAGGGTGTGATGGTGGGTAGTCCAAGTGCTTCATTTTCGGTGACATTGCGGGTTGAGATTGCGAGTTCGCGCCTGATTGGTGCCATTACGACGGTTCTCGCCGATGGTGGAGGGGCGATCACGGCGCTCGACACTGTCGAGTCACGTGGTGAGCGTCTCGTTGTCGATGTGACCTGTAACGCAGCTGATGAAGAGCACGCCACACGGCTCCGTGCAAGCGTTGAGGCCATCGATGGGGCGACCGTCCGAGCCATGAGTGATCGCACCTTGCTGTTGCACCTTGGAGGTGTGCTGGCGACGGAGTCGAAGGTGCCGCTCAAGACCAGGGACGATCTCTCGATGGCCTACACGCCTGGTGTAGCGCGGGTCTGCTTGGCGATCGCACGTGACCATAGCGCAGCGAGGAACCTGACCATCAAACGAAACAGTGTTGCCGTGGTCACCGATGGTTCTGCGGTACTTGGCCTTGGGAATCTCGGACCGGAGGCGGCGTTGCCGGTCATGGAGGGCAAGGCGGTGTTGTTCAAGCGATTCGGGGATGTCGATGCCTGGCCGGTTTGCTTGGCGTCACAAGATGTCGATGACATCGTCCAGGCAGTCCAGATGATTGCGCCGGTCTTTGGGGGCATCAATCTCGAAGACATCTCGGCGCCTCGATGCTTTGAGGTCGAGCGCCGTCTGCGCAAGCTGCTCGATATCCCGGTATTCCACGATGATCAACATGGCACCGCGATCGTCGTCCTTGCAGCCCTGCTCAATGCCTTGCGAGTGGTGAACAAGAGCCTGAGTGAAGCCACGGTGGTGGTGCTTGGGGTTGGCGCCGCCGGCGTCGCCATTGCCAAGCTCCTGATCGACGAGGGTGTTGGCAACCTGATCGCCGTCGATCGCGACGGCATTCTCGACCCTTCGGTAACCGATCTCGACGAGAGTAGGCTTTGGGTCGCTGAGCATTCGAATCCTACTCGGCTACAGGGCGATCTGCATTTGGCGTTGCAAGGTGCGGATGTGGTCATTGGGGTGTCGGGTGCGAACCTGATCACGGAGAATGACCTACGGATGATGGCCCCGGATCCGATCGTCTTTGCACTCGCCAACCCAGACCCAGAGATTGATCCATCGGTTGCGCGCAGGATCGCGACGGTGGTGGCGACCGGGCGCAGCGATGAGCCAAATCAGATCAACAATGTCCTGGTCTTCCCGGGATTCTTCCGTGGGCTGTTAGATGCTGGTGCGACAAAGATCACCGCCAAGATGGAGCTTGCTGCTGCACGGGCACTCGCGGCCATCGTGACCGAGGATGAGCTGTCACCGGCCTATATCGTTCCGACGGTTTTTAACCCGGCGGTCGCGCCGACGATTGCTGCAGCAGTCGAGGCGGCCGCAAAGGCCGAGTAGTCGCCTCGCTGAAGGTCAACGCTGGTGACCCCCAAGAGAAGGCGATGTCCCTGCCTCTGTCGTAGAGTCCGCTAGCGCGACGAGTGGGCGGCGTCGCCCGCACGTGTCGAACAGGGCAGTATCGAACGACCCAGTATGCAGCGCAAAAGTGTTGACAAAAGAATGGCAACGGTTCAAGGTTGAAGACGCAGGGTCGATGGGACGAGGTCAGCGGCTGGCTTATGGGCAGCTGTAGCGAGCGGTTGCAGTGATGAAGCGCTTGTGCAGATGGATGGTGCCGTTGCGGTAGGTGAACTCCAGCGACTCCATCGCGGCGGGTGGTTGATCGGGAACGGAATAATCGATACCGGTGAGCCCTACGACGGTGAATGCCGTGCCGTGGACGAACTGGGGGCCTTTAGTGTAACAGTCGACGGTCGAGAGCACCGGCCCTGCCGCGGTATAACTCGACTTCGACGTGGTGCCGGGTGGGCTTGGCACCGCTCGTGCCTGCTGGTCACCGGGTAACAGGTTGGCGAAGTACAGCGCACTGGTTGGCGAGTCGTGTTGGAAGGGGCTTGGTGGAAGCTTGACCAATGTTCCAAGCAAGCGTGGCTGTACGCTCGTCGAGCCCGTGGGTGGCACGAAGGCCCAGATCCCATTTGGAAGGGCCGAATCGTTGACTCCACACGTCGCTGTGAGCAGTGCAATCGGTGTTGAGGGTGTAAGGACATAGCCTAGGACCGATCCCTTCTCGACAATCTTGCTACCTTGGGAGACGTGGCAGTGGGGCGAGAGGCTTGGATACCTCACGTTCGACCAGTCGACCTTGGCAAATTCCTTGGCTGCAATCCGATCGGCGGCCGTGGTTGGAGTCGGTTTGAGCGCAGCGACGGGTTTGGCGCTCTCCGGTTGTGCGCTGGCAGAACCACAGCTAGCTAGCATTGCGGCACTCGCGATGAGGAGGGGAGTCAGGGTTCGTAGTCGAAGCACGGTTACCAGGCTAACCCGTCGATCTTGGCGTCTTGGCTGCACATCTCGAATCGGCGCCAAGGCGGAGTTCAGCTTGCCGGCGCCACGACCATCGGGGTGCATGGTTGTTGACCGGAGCAGCAGTGGGTGCGAGTAGCGTTGTCGTTGTGGGAGATGGTGACACCTGGAGGTTGGACGACTACGGCTTGTCGATCGCGCATCTCTCTGCGTCAACTATCCATCGATACCGAACGAGTTTGGATTGGTTTATCCGCGAGGCGGCGTTGCTCGGCATTGACAGTCCCGCACAACTTGACATTCAACGGATTCGGCGTCTGGTCTCGAAAAGACAGGCATCAGGCATCGCCCGTGCAACTATTCGTACCGATCTCGCCGCCCTCTCGTCGTACCTTCGATTCCGAGATGACCTCAATCTCGCCCACCTGCGCCTGGCTCTGACGAGACCCAAGAATACGAATGGGCAGCACCTGCCACGCACTCTCGATGTTGCCCACGTGGTGGATACCCTTGAGCGGCTGGCAAACGATCCTGCTCTCAGTCGTCTCGATTATGCCGTCCTCGAGACACTCTATGACGCTGGGTTGCGAGTGGGTGAGTTGGTGCAACTCGACATTGATGACGTGAACTTTGCCGACGGGCGCATCCATGTTCGACACGGCAAGGGCGACAAGCCGCGGATCGTCCCCGTGGCTGAGCGCTGTTGTGTAGCGTTGCAGCAGTACCTTGGCACCCGCTCTGACACCTCGCAAGCCCTGTTCCTGGGAGCTCGTGGCTCGCGCTTGGGGGTACGAACGGTGTATCGTATCGTTGATCGCTACTTCCCCGGTGCGCACCCGCACCTCTTGCGTCATAGCTACGCAACCCACCTACTTGAGAACGGCGCTGACCTAAGGAGCCTTCAGGAGCTTCTTGGGCACGCTAGACTATCCACAACGGAAATTTATACCCATGTGAGTCATGAGCGATTGGCCCAGGTCTATCGTGAGTTGCACCCGCGTGGGAAGTAGGGGTTGTGATGCAGGGTGATGCCGACTTAGACAAGCTATGGCATAGCTATAAAGAGACTGGCGATCAGGCATTGCGCGACCGTCTGCTGGTGGCGTATTCTCCTTTGGTGCGCTTTGTGGCATCGAGGGTCGCCATCGGTTTGCCCAACTCTGTGGATCAAGGTGATCTCGCAAGCTACGGAACCTTTGGTCTGATCGACGCCATCGAAAAGTTCGATCTCGAGCGCAATATCAAGTTCGAAACCTACGCCATTACCCGTATCAAGGGCGCGATTATCGATGAGTTACGCGCCATTGACTGGGTTCCCCGTTCGGTGCGAGCCAAGGCCAAGGCCGTCGAGCAGGCCTATGCCAAGCTTGAGGGCAAGCTACACCGGAGTCCAACCGATCAAGAGGTCGCAGCTGAACTCGAGATCGATGACTCGGAACTCCAGGCTATTTTTTCCAAGATCTCCTTTCTTGGAATTGCCGCCCTCGATGAGGTCGTGCTTGGCGGGGAGCGCGGAGAGGGTATGACGCTCGGCGATACGATCGCTGATCGCAAGGAGAGCGCGAACGGCTCCTTCGAACAGGAAGAGACCCGTCGCATGTTGGTGGATGCGATCAACCGGCTCGGGGATCGCGAGAAGATGGTGCTGACGCTCTATTACTACGAGGGCTTCACGCTGGCTGAAATCGGCGACATTCTTGGGGTAACCGAAAGCCGGGTGTGTCAGATCCACTCCAAGGCGGTGCTCCAGCTACGCGGCAAGCTTGGCGACGTCGGCTGAGGCGCCAGGCTGCGGTGGTGCTGCCGGTTGGTGACCTTGTGGGTCGAGCTTCGGTGGTGAGGTGTGCTCTTAGGCTGAGGTGACGTCGTTTTGCAACCGGTATCGTCGTTTTCTTGCACCCAGCGCCGCTGTGGCGCAGGCTCTTGCCACCGTTGTCGTGGGTGTTATCGCCTCGCATGCAGGGTCTGTTGGGGCTCGTGTTTTTACCAGCTGGTCAGTCGGTGATCATTTGTCCCTCGGTGGTGGCTGGGTGGTGCGCTCGTGCGATTAGGATTGTCAAGGCTCAATTTTGAGTAAGTAACGAGAGTGCTCGACCCACGGTCGGCGTATGTCGCGAGGGTGCTCTTTAGTTCAACCGATGGGAGGAACATGCCTGATAAGCCATTAGTTACCATGTCTCAGCTTCTTGAAGCCGGTGTCCATTTCGGCCATCAAGCCAAGCGCTGGAATCCGAAGATGAAGCCGTTTATCTTCGACAAGCGCAATGGGATCTATCTTTTAGACCTGCGCCAGACGTTGCAGGGGATCGACGAGTCGTTTCGATTTGTCCGTTCCCTCTCGACACGCGGAGGCAACGTGCTCTTTGTCGGGACCAAGAAGCAGGCCCAGGATGCCATCGCCCAGTATGCCAAGATGGCGGGTATGCCTTACGTCAGTCATCGCTGGCTTGGCGGTATGTTGACCAACTTTCCTACGATCGCCTCACGGGTACGCAAACTTCAAGAGTACGAGCAGATGAAGGCTCAGGGTGACTTCGAGGCAATGCCGAAGAAGGAGGCGCTGCTGTTGCAGCGAGAGCTCACCAAGCTTGACCTCAACCTTGGTGGTATCCGCAACATGACGAGACTGCCCGACGCGTTGTTCGTCATTGACACGGTGAAAGAGCATCTGGCACTCACCGAGGCGGCCCGTCTCGGAATCCCGGTGATCGCGGTCGTGGATACCAACTGTGATCCTGAACTCGTCGATCACATTATGCCTGGTAACGACGATGCGATCAGGTCGTGTGAGCTTTTCACTCGGTTGATGGCCACAGCCATCATCGAGGGTAAGTCAAAAGCTGGGGGTGCCGAACCGGTTTCGGCCCCCGTTGTGAACCCCGCGCTCGCTGGCGCTGAGCCGGTTGCATAGGACTGGCTTCAACGAACAAGTTGGGTGAAAGAAGAAATCAGAAAGGAAGGCCAAATAGTGGCTGAGATTAAGGCTGCAGACGTACAGGCGCTGCGACGATTGACAGGTGCCGGGATTCTCGACGCCAAGAAAACCCTCGAGGAGACCGGTGGAGATGCCGAGCGAGCTGCTCAATTGCTTCGGGAACGAGGAGTAGTGTCAGCGGCGAAGCGGTCTGATCGTGAAAACAGCGAGGGTGCAGTCGCACTCTCCATGGTCGATAGCCGAGTTGGGGCACTTGTCGAGCTCAAGTGCGAAACCGACTTTGTCGCCAAGTCAACCGACTTTGTCAACACCGTCAACGAGATTGCTGGTGCGGTCGCCGAGCGGGGCGCAGCGGTGGTCGATGAGTTCGCCGAGATGATCGCCTCGCTTACCATTACCCTCAAGGAAAACATCTCGCTTGGCCGAGTGGTTCGCCTGGAGGCCGGTGACGGAGAAGAGGTGTCAGGATACCTGCATGTGCAGGCTGATCGCGGTGTCAATGGGGTCCTGGTCCAACTCAAGGATGGCTCTGACGAGCTCGCGCACGATCTGGCACTTCACATCGCGTTTGCCAAACCTACCTACTTGGCGATCGAGGACGTTCCGGCGTCGGTTGTGGCTCAGGAGCGCGAGACCCTCGAGACCATGACGCGAAACGAGGGCAAGCCAGAGGCGGCGCTCGAAAAGATCGTCGCTGGGCGCCTTGATGGTTTCTACAAGTCGATCTGCCTCTTGGAACAGCCGTTCGTCAAAGACGAAAAGCATCGAGTTCGTGAGGTTCTCGGGAAGGCTACGCTCGTCGCTTTCGCGCAACTTGTCGTTGGCGAGTAGCCCGATGCCTTCGCCGCAGGTGGCAAGCGATCGGTGCCGAGTTCTCCTGAAGATCTCGGGTGAAGCACTCGGTGACGCGTCAAAGGGTCCTCTCGATGCGTCGGTGCTCAACCAGCTCGCCCAAGAGCTCGTAGGTCTTCGTGAGGAGCTTGGCGTCGAGATCGCATTGGTGGTCGGCGGGGGCAACATCTGGCGTGGCACCCATGGGGTAGACATGGGAATCGACGCACCCACGTCGGACAATATCGGCATGCTCGCCACGGTCATGAATGCGTTGGCCCTTCAGAGTGCGATCGAGGCTCTTGGCCAACCCGTCCGTCTCCAAAGTGCGATCAACATGGCTGAATTAGCGGAGCCCTACATCAGGCGCCGTGCCATTCGCCATCTTGAGAAGGGCCGGATCGTGATCTTTGCGGCCGGGACTGGCAATCCGTTTTTCACGACCGATACGGCAGCGGCGCTTCGCGCGGCTGAGATCGGTGCGCAGATCATGATGAAGGGTACACATTCGGGAGTCAATGGAATCTATTCCGCAGACCCGCGTCTTGACCCGAGCGCTACGAAGTATGATCATGTTGGGTACATGGATGTGATCGCCAGAGATTTGAACGTCATGGATATGACTGCCGTCACGTTCTGCAAGGACCATGACATCCGGGTGATTGTCTTTGACGTTACCAGTCCCGGCAACATCGCCAAGGCATGGCGGGGTGAAATAGGAACGGTGGTGGATTGATGGCCGAAGAGGTTGATACTGACGCGGTAATTGCCGATACGAAGACGAAGATGGCCAAGGCGCTTGAGCATACCGAGGAGGAGTTCGCATCGGTTCGCACGGGTCGAGCCAACCCTGCGCTCGTCGAGCACCTCGTAGTTGATTATTATGGCTCGCCGACACCGCTGATGACCATCGCAGGGATCACGGTCTCTGATGCTCGTACCCTGGTGATCAACCCGTATGACCGTTCGAGTCTGGGCGCCATCGAGACCGCCATGCGCAACTCGGATCTCGGTGCCAACCCCACCAACGATGGTGCCACGATCCGCATTACCCTCCAGCCGCCGACGGAGGAGCGACGCAAGGAGCTCATCAAGGTGGTGCGTGCGCGTTCAGAGGAGGGCAAGGTGGCGATACGAGCTATCCGGCGCAGCGCCCGTCATCAGTTTGAGGTCTGGCAGAAGCAAGGATCGCTGACGACCGACGATTTGACTGACCTTGAGAAGGAGCTCGAGCAGTTAACATCGCACTATATCGCGGGGCTTGACAAGGCATTGGAGAGCAAAGAGCGCGATCTTCTTGAGGTCTAAAGGGGGCCGCAACCATGGGTGAAGGCGAGGAGCGCCGCCATCGGGGACCTGAGGCCAACATCGTTGGCGGTTCGCTATTTGACGATGCTGGCAGTGGCGACGAGGACGCAACCTTGGTTGGCGCTAAGGCCAAGGATCCAGACAACCTAGCATCGCCCGAGAGTGGCTCCCGTGAAGGCGATGAGGCGATGGACCTGCTCGGTTCCAACGGGTCTGATCCAAATAGCACCGACCACAGTCGTGCTGATCATAATCCTGTTGATCGCCGTCCTTCGCGGCACTCTCAGATCGATGATGATGTGACGGTGTCCCTTGGGGATCCGGATGTGACACAGGTGCTAGCGACGCCTGGCGGAATTGCATCGATGGAGAACGACGTTACGGTCGAGCTTCCAAGCTGGCGCGAGCCGCCAACCGGGGAGATTCCTCGGGTGATCGCGGAGTTGGCGGGTGAGCCCTTGCCACCGTTGCACGCAGAGGCTGCGCAAAACTTTGATGCACTCGAAGACGATACCCCGTATTCGCTCAGCCGCGCCTCCATCGTTGGTGGCGAGCCAGCGAATGATCGAGAATCAACGGTTCGGCGCCCGCGGGACGACAATCGCGAATTTCTCGCCCAAGCCGATGAATTCTTCGTTCCTGTCGAGCGCTCCGAGTGGCATGATAGCCACGCTGATCTCATAGAAGCGAGCGAGATCAACCCTGTAAACGAGATTCGCCGTGGTCAGGCAGATGAGCGAGGGGCAAAGCGCATTGAAAAAGATCAGATGGCGTCCACAGATGTTGGGGGGTCGCCCGACGGTGAGCCCGAATCGCCTGTCGATGGGGGCAGTGCCCGTCGGTCACAACGTGAGCACCAAATCCAAGAGCGGTTGAACGAGCTGCGTCGAGAGGCTCGCAGAGGCGACCAACCCGTTGGCTCATCTTCAGACATTCGAGACTCTCCAGATTCTCGAGACTCTCCTGACGCTAGAGACTTTCCTGACGCTAGAGACAGGGACCAGCCTATCGTTGCTGGGCTCGAGGATGCTGAGCGCAGGGGGGACCCCGAAAAATTCGAGCAACAGGGCCCTCATCAACAGGGCCCTCATCAACAGGGCACGGCACAAGAGGGTACCACACCAGAGGCTACTGATGATGAGGGTGCGGCATCGAAGCGACCAACCCGTCATGACGTCGTATCGTCCAGGCGACGACCATTGCGCGAGCGAGGTGGACGCCAAAGACGAGGGGCCGGTGAACCACGGAGTCGCCGAAGCGCTATCGAGAGCCCCTCGCCGGCGGTCGATGGCAACACCGAACAGGCTTCGCAAGAGGCTGGCGGTAGCGACGTAACACCATCGGCTAGGCCCGGTAGGCGAGTCAAAGCAGTCCGGGTGGTGACCGGCATCATCTTGGCGGTAATCTTTCTCGGTGCTCTCAAGCTCGGCGTCACCACCACTTTGGTCGTGGTGACAATAGCCGTGGTGACCGCAGCCGGAGAAGGTTACAACCTTTTGCGCAAGGGTGGCTACCGTCCAGCGACGCTGGTCGGATTGCTCGCCGTCATCGGTTTGGTGGTGGGCGCCTATGTGGCTGGTGAAGACGCCATTGTCGTTGTTATGGTGGCATCGATTCTGGTTTCGCTCGTGTGGTTCATGGTCCAGCGTAAAGGGGAGCTCTTCGTCTCGGGTGTGACGACGACCATGGTGATGGTGGTCTGGGTGGGTCTGTTCGGCTCGTTCGCGGGCCTGTTGCTACGACACGCCCTATTCGGATCCGGGGGTCTTGGCCTCCTGGTTGGAACGCTGCTGTGTGCGACGGCTGCCGACGTCTTTGCCTTCGCCGGTGGCTCGCTGTTCGGTAAACATAAACTCGCTCCGGCGATCTCACCAGGGAAGACGGTGGAGGGTGTCGTGATCGGTGGCGTTGCCGCGCTGGTCATTGGGGCTCTCTTCGTGCCACTCATTCACCCCTTTACCTTGACGGCAGGGTTGGCCATCGGTATCGTGGCCGCTCTCATCGCTCCGGTAGGTGATCTTGCCGAGTCAGCGCTGAAGCGCTCAGTCTCGGCCAAGGACTCCTCACGTTTGCTGCCGGGTCACGGGGGTATGCTCGATCGTATCGACGGCATCCTCATCGTGTTGCCAGTCGCCTTTTATCTGTTCTTGAGTCTGCACTTAAGGTGATGCATTAGAGGATTGTCATGAAGTCACTCGCCGTTATGGGTTCGACCGGCTCCATCGGTCGCCAGACACTTGATCTGGTCCGCGAGGACCCTGGCTCATTTGAGGTACTGGCTCTTGGGGCACACTCCAACGTCAGGATGATCGCTGAGCAAGCGATCGAGTTTCGACCACGTGTGGTCGGGCTCTATGACGAGGTGGCCGCCAAGGAGCTACGGGCTCTGCTCGGGCCGGAGTTTGAGGTGATCTCCGGTGAGGAGATGGTTGACTCGGTCTCCATGGCAGATATCGTCATCAATGGTGTGATGGGATTTGCGGGATTGCGCGTTACCCAACGTGCGCTCAGTGCCCACAAACGTCTCGGGCTTGCCAACAAGGAGTCCCTGATCGGAGCCGGTGATCTCGTGCTTGAACTGCTCGCAGGGGGAGGCGAGCTCATCCCGGTCGATTCTGAGCACTCCGCTATCTTCCAAGCTCTTGGACAGACGCGAACCACACCCAAGGATCTCAGTCGTTTGGTGATCACCGCTTCTGGTGGCCCCTTCCGTAACCTTAGTGTCGTCGACCTTGACAATGTAGGGGTAGCGGATGCACTCGCGCACCCCACATGGTCCATGGGACCAAAGATCAGTGTTGATTCATCAACGTTGTTCAATAAGGGTCTTGAGGTCATCGAGGCACATTACCTCTTCGACGTTGGATATGATCAGATCACGGTTGTGGTTCATCCGGAATCTTTTGTCCACTCGATGGTTGAGTTCACTGATGGATCAACCATTGCCCAACTCTCGACACCCGATATGAGGCTTCCGATCTCGTTAGCGCTCTATCATCCTCGCCGTTGTCCAACTCCCCACGGTGGTGTCTCCTGGCCCTGGACGGGGTCATTGAGCTTCGAACAGGTCGACACCGCTCGGTTTCCTGCACTGGGGCTGGCCTATGAGGTGGGTAAAACCGGTGGCGGGGCACCATGTTGGATGAACGCCGCCAACGAGGTGGCTGTCGAGGCGTTCTTGGATGAGCGGGTCAGCTGGGCGAAGATCTATGCGATCGTTGCCGAGGCGATGGACCGCTACCAGAGCTCTACGCCATCCACCATCGACGAGGTGGTCGAGCTCGACGATCGTGCTCGAATTGTTACTCAAGAAATTGTGAGAGGATTTGCTAGTGAGTGAGACGACCGTGCTCGATGACGCTGACTCCTCGGACGCGCAGGGGCCCAGTCTTGCTGAGGCGCGCTCATTCTCTGGGCGTCGGCTGATCGAGTTTTTGATCGTGCTGGCGGCGATCATCGCGTTCGCTGCCCACGTCCATGCGCTCGAGACCCTGCTTGTCGTCGTGGCGATTGTGATGATGATCGTTTTGCACGAGTTTGGCCACTACATCACCGCGCGACTCTCCGGCATGAAGGTGTCGGAGTTCTTCATCGGCTTTGGCCCTCGCATCTGGTCGTTCCATGTTGGCGGGATCGAGTACGGCATCAAAGCCTTCGTAGTGGGAGGTTACGTCAAAATCTTGGGGATGACCAACGTTGAGGAGGTCCCACCCGAAGAGGAGCCACAGACCTATCGAGAGGCGACCTTCCCGCGTCGTATTCTGGTGAGCGCCGCCGGCTCGCTCATGCACTTTATCATCGCCATCATCTTGCTTTGGGTGCTCGCCTCGGGTATCGGCGTTGCCGTTGCCGGCAACGGCACCGTAATCGCAGCGGTGCCTGCCATTCCTCATGTGGAGTCACCTGCGCTCAAAGCCAACCTGCCAGTCGGCGCCACCGTAGTCGCGGCGAACGGCGTCAAACACCCGAACGTCACCGCCTTTGGCAAGCTCGTCCAGGCGAGCGCTGGCAAACCAGTGCACCTGACCCTGAGCGTTGGACACAAGACTGAGTATCGAACTGTAGTGCCAGTAAGCGCTGCTCGCCTGGCTAAGGCCGACCCTGCCTACAAGGCACTCCATAATGAGGGCGTGATTGGGGTCACGGTTGAATCGACGAGTAAGACCGTCACCGATTCGTTCTTTGGCGGGGCCTATCACTCGGTTACCACCTTCGGTTCGGTGGCTTGGACGTCGGTTACCGGCATTCTGGATCACTTCTCGCCACATGGCATCGCGACCTATGCCCACGAGGTAGTCCACCCGTCCTCGAATCCGAACTCGGTGCGCGCTCAGTCGCGCTTCGAGTCCCCGATTGGTATCGTCTACCTGGCCAACGACGCAGTTCGCTCTGGTGCGGCTGACGTGCTCTTGCTCTTGTTCTTGATCAACGTCTTTGTTGGCGTGTTCAACCTCTTCCCGTTCTTGCCACTCGATGGTGGTCACGTCGTCATCGCGATTTACGAGCGGATTCGTTCGAGGAAGAACCGACGTTACCATGCCGACATCATGAAGATGATGCCGCTGACCTACGCCGTGCTCGCGATCATCTTGGTCATCGGGGTGACTTCGTTGTACCTCGACATCGTTCATCCAATCGCCAACCCGTTCCGCTAGAATGATAAAGGAGAGTGAGTTGCTATGACACGTGAACAGGTGACGCTGGCAAAGCGTCGGGTCTCAAGGACTACCCAGGTCGGCAAGGTTACGGTGGGAGGAGATAGCCCCATCTCCGTTCAGTCGATGACCACCACCAAGACCGCAGATGTAGAGGGGACCTTGGTCCAGATCTACTCGTTGGCAGCGGCTGGCACTGAGATCGTTCGATGCACCTGCAATTCCCAAGACGCGGCTGATGGTCTTCGACAAATTATTCCACGATCTCCGGTGCCGATCGTTGCTGACATCCACTTTCACGTCGAGATGGCACTCGCCGCCCTCGAGGCCGGTGTGGCAGCGCTTCGTCTCAACCCTGGCAACCTGCGCAAGCCGGAGGAGATCAAGCTGGTGGCTCGCGAGGCTGGCGCTCGTGGCGTTCCGATCCGCATCGGTGTGAACGCCGGTTCGCTGCACCCTGACTTCGCCAAGCAATACGGTGGTATCACCGCCGAGGCTATGGTGGCCTCAGCGCTTCACGAGCTCGACCTGTTTCATGAGGTGGGTTTTGATGACGTAGCCTTCTCGGTCAAGGCATCGAATGTGGCGCTGATGATCGCCGCCTATCGGCTGCTTGCTGAGAAGGTCGACCACCCGTTGCATCTCGGTGTTACTGAGGCAGGACCCCTGCCCGGTGGTCTGATCAAGGCGACCGCGGGAATCGCAACCCTGCTCGCGGAGGGTATCGGTGACACCATTCGATACTCGCTGACTGCAGACCCCGTCGAGGAAGCTCGAGCCGGCCGCCAACTGCTTGAATCCCTCGGGTTGCGAGAGCGTAAAGGACTTGACTTCATCGCCTGCCCAAGTTGTGGGCGAGCAGAGATCGATGTCGTCGCGGTGGCCACCGAAGCACAGCGCGAGCTCGAGAAGCTGGGCTTGCCCCTGCAGGTCGCGGTGATGGGCTGTAACGTAAACGGCCCTGGCGAGGCTCGTGAGGCTGACATTGGTATTGCGGCGGGCAAGGGCAAGGGTCATCTCTTCATCAAGGGTAAGATCGTGGAGGTTGTTCCAGAGGATCGCATGGTGGCGGCCCTCGTGGAGGAGGCCCAGGCCATCATGAGTGAGGGCGTCGAGGCAAGGCTCAACAAGAAGCGCCGTTAAAGGGTCATTTCGACGCCAGCCGGTCTGCTAGCCTTAAGGCCCATGCGCACATCTGATCTGATTTTTAAGAGTCGACGCGAAGTTCCTCAAGACGCCGAGGCTGGGTCGCATAAGCTGCTGCTGCGAGGTAACTACATCCGCCGGCTCACGAGCGGGATCTACAGCTTCCTTCCCCTTGGCTATCAGGTGCTTCGCCGGGTGGAGCGCATCGTCGAAGATGAGCTCAACCGCGCTGGCGCAAGCGAGGTGCTGCTGCCCGCCTTGCAGCCGGTGGAGCTCTGGAAGGCAACGGGCCGCATCGAGAAGATGGCCGACGTACTCTTTAGGGTTGAGGGCAAGGCGGGCTCCTTCGTGCTCGGGCCGACCCACGAAGAGGCGGTCATCGAAGCCATGAATCCGGATATCGAGAGCTATCGCGATCTGCCACAGCGTGTGTACCAACTGCAGACCAAGTTCCGCGATGAGCCACGAGCCCGCTTTGGCCTGATGCGAACCCGCGAGTTCATCATGGCCGACGGCTACTCCTTCGATGTCGATCGCGAGATGATGCGGGTCTCATACCAGCGCTTCTATGAGGCCTACCTCAAGATCTTTGCCCGTGTCGGCCTCAAGGCCGAGCCGGTAGAGGCTGATTCCGGATCGATTGGGGGTGACGTCAACCACGAGTTTATGGTGGCATCCCCGATTGGTGAAGACCATTTTGCCCGCTGTGCGAGCTGTGGCTATCAGGCGAACGTCGAGGCGGCCAGGGCGGGACAGCGAGTGGCGGTTGAGGTCGCAACCGGCCCGGAGCCCGTCACCTACGAGACGCCTGATGCCCCCGGTGTTGAGATCGCCATCAAAGCGTTACAGGCCCAAGGGGCCGAGGTCGAGGAGGCTGGCATGTTGAAGTCGATGCTGCTCGTCGACGAGGCCAATCAACGTGTGCTGGCCCTCGTGCCAGGGGATCGAACGCTCAACGTTCCTCGGGGTATGCGCCTGGCTGATGCTGGTGAGATGGAGGGTTTCGTGAAGGGCTATATCGGCCCCCAAGGGCAATCAGCCCAGGTCACCATCCTTGCGGATCCGTTGATTCGCACACGAGCGTCCTGGGCGAGTGGGGCGAATCGTGTTGGCTGTCATACCGTAGGGCTCCGGTTGGGTATCGACTTCAACGTCGACCGTTTCGAGGACCTGGTCGTGGTCGAGGACGGTGATCCTTGTCCGCGCTGCGGCCACGGACTCGAGCTCGTTCGATCCGTCGAGGTGGGCCATACCTTTCAGCTCGGCTTGACCTACTCTGGTGTGCTTGAGAACGCACGCTTTCATTCACTCGAAGGCGATGATTTGCCCTATTGGATGGGCTGTTATGGCATCGGCGTCACCAGATTGCCCGCGGTAATCGCTGAACAATACAGTACGCCCCAAGGCGATTCGGTCGTGTGGCCGATTGAGGTGGCTCCCTATGTCGTCAGCGTTATTGGCGTTGGCGCGAGCGAGAAGAACCACGTGACCCAGGTAGCCAATCGACTCCATGATGAGCTCGAGGCAACAGGGGTTTCGGTTTTGCTCGAGGATCGGAATGTATCTGCAGGAGTGGCCCTTCGGGATCTCGAACTCATTGGATCACCGATCTTTTGCGTCGTTGGAGCGCGATCGCTCGCCAATGGAGAGGTCGAGGTGCGTGATCGGATGCACGATACGACGACCTTGGTCAAGGTTGACGAGGTCATGGCCGTTGTCATCGCCCTTCGCGATGCGCTTGCATCAGAACGTCGGTGATTGCTGGCTATACTAGTGAAAGAATGTTCGTAGTAGAAGGACTGCGTGGGCGTGAGCCCACGTTTTTTATTCGAACTGAGGGTGATTCGATCGAAAGGTGAGAGGAGGAGCGATGTTGAACAGTCAAGCGCTTACCGACCTCCTCGACCCAGTGGTTGCTCCAATGGGGCTGCGGGTGCTGTCTGCCACCTGGCGAGCGAAGGTCTTGGATCTGAGGCTTGAGCATTTCGATGCCTCTGCCCCCTCTCTCGACGAAATCGCTGAGGCATCGAAGGCCGTCTCTGGCGCGCTCGATGATGAACCGGCTATTGGCGAGGGTGAGTTCACCCTTGAGGTGTCGAGTCCGGGTCTTGAGCGCCCGTTGATTCGTCTTGCCCATTTCGAGTGGGCGCTTGGGCGCGACGTTCGGTTCCGAGGACCGGATGGGGTGGTCAAGGGTCGTTTACTTCGGGTGCTCGACGATGTCGAGCCAGCGATTGAAGTGATGGTAGATGCCAAGACGCACACCTATGCCTTGCGTGACGTAGGCGAGGCACAAACAGTATTCGAGTGGGGTTCGACCAACTCACAGAAGGATGGAAGGAGGCAAGTCGATGGCGCGTGACAACCAGGATTTTATGGATGCTCTCGAGGTTATTGCACGGGAAAAGGGCCTCACAGTTGAGACGCTGCTTGAGTCGCTTGCGAATGCATTGGTGGCCGCGTACAAGCGGATGCCTGGCGCGGCGGATGAGGCTTATGTCGAGATCGACCCAGACAGCGGTGAGATCAGGGTTTTTGGACAGGAGCTCGATGAGGATGGCAACGTCGTCCGCGAGTGGGAGGACACCCCAAAGGACTTCGGACGTATCGCGGCGCAGACGGCCAAACAGGTGATGTTTCAAAAGATTCGTGACGCCGAGCGCGATCTCAAGTACGAAGAGTATGCGGGTCGTGAAGGTGACGTTGTGACCGGTGTCATCTCGCAGATGGATACGCGTTTCACCCTCTTGGACCTGGGCAAAATTGAGGCGATCATGCCGCACACCGAGTGTCCGCCAAACGAGCGATATTCGATTGGACAGCGGATCAAGGCCTACATCGTTGAGGTGCGCAAGACGGCGAAGGGGCCACAAATTGTGGTGTCTCGGACCCATCCAGGGCTCGTTAAGCGGTTGTTTGAACTCGAGGTACCGGAGATCGCCTCCGGAGTCGTCGAGATCAAGGCGATCGCACGTGAGCCTGGACACCGCTCGAAGGTGGCGGTGTGGTCCAACGATGATGGTGTCGATCCGGTTGGTGCCTGCGTTGGGTCACGTGGATCCAGGGTGCGCATGGTCACCAATGAACTGATGGGTGAGAAGCTCGACATCGTCCCGTTCTCGGAGGATCTGGTCGAATATTTAGAGCGTGCCATACAACCGGCCTATGCGCTCGAAGTTCGTATCGACGAGTCGGCTGGGGCAGCGTTGATCGTCGTTGGTGACGATCAGCTGAGTCTCGCCATCGGCCGTGAGGGCCAGAATGCTCGGCTTGCCGCGCGCCTCAGCGGGCTACACATCGATGTGCGAGCCGAGAGCGAGGTCGCAGCCTTGGATCGAGAGGCTGCCTACGCGGACGATGCCGATGAACGTTTCGACGCTGATGGCGAGCCTGAATCATTGAGTACCGAGTCATTGAGTGCCGAGCCATTGGGTGATGATGTCACCGGGACCGATGCTACGCTCGCAGCGGATGGTCTGGCACCAGGGGTTGACGTGATTGACGCTGATGCCCCCATCGATGGTGAGGAGTCGGCGCAGCAGTGAGTGTGACTCGCCATCGGCGGGTTGTGGTGCGCATGTGTGTCGGCTGTCGCACGCGTCGAGAGACGTCTGCGATGATTCGAGTTGCGCGACGGGGATGCGATGTCGTGGTCGGTGAGCCAACCGGGAGAGGTGCCTGGATCTGTTTGGACTCACCACGCTGCGTCGAAGAGGCGTTACGTGGTGGGCGTTTGTCGAAGGCATTGAGGATGCCCATCTCCCCGGCTAGACTGGCTGGGTTGAAGGACTCCTTGCGCCTCCAAGGGCAGGCGCAATATAGGAAGCAAAAGGACTCAGACGACGTGGGTGTCGGGTCGATATAGTGGAGGTCAGGTTTCGTCGTTGGCTAAGAAGTTACGAGTTTATGAGATTGCGAAGGAGTTAAACCTCTCCAACAAGGAGGCACTCGATCTGTGCATCGCGCTGGGCATTGACGTCAAGTCTCACTCCTCGAGCGTCGAGGAGGCGCACGCCGACCGTGTGCGCAGGCGGGCACAGCGTGAGGGGATTGGTATCTACGGAGCTGGTAGCGGTGATGCCGCTGCCGAGACGCATGAGGTCGTTGCCGCTCCTGAACCTGCACCCAACCGTCCGACCGCGACTGTCAAGGCTGATGCCGGTTCTGAGCCCGCTAACGCTGCTAGGGTCGAGAGCGTACCCGTCGAGCCCACAACTCCGTCGCAACGCGACGTGGACGCGGAACCGACTCCCAAACACGAGGTGGCCTCGAAACACGAGACGGCCCCTAAACACGAAGAGGAGACCAAACGAGATTTGGCTGCCGTCATCGCCGAGGAGTCGGCAAAGCGTGAAGAGGCGGAGCGCGCTGCGATCGCTAACGCCGGAAAAGTGGCGCGTGAGAGCGCGGACCAAGTAGCTCCCGCTCGTGCCAAGTCAGCCCCAGTGTCGCCGTCGGGCCAGCCCATACCTCCTCCTCCTTCGCGCAAGCCACAGCCGTTGACGTCGTTTTCAGGTCGCCCGATTCCCCCGCCACCGCGGCCATCGGCGACGCCGGACCCACGTGGTCGTCGTCCTGCTCGTCCCCCAAGAGAGGGTCAGCGACCAGGAGCCCCAAGGCCAGGGCGACCGGATGACCGACCGCCTCGTCCACCAACACCCGGGGATCGTCCACCCAGAAGTGATCAGGCTGGTGCCCGACCTGGTGCCGGCGTTGGACCATCGTCTGGGGGGTTCCGTGGTGGTCCGCCGGCTCGCGGTGGAGCACGAGGTGCTCCAACCCGTGGCCCCGGTGGGCCAATGCCCGGACCTCGTGGTCGAGGCCGAGGTGGACCGAAGTCGAAGAAGCGGGTGTCGCGTAAAGAGTACGAGGAGCTTGAGCCGACGACGGTATCGAGTTATGTTCCTTCGAACGCCCCAGTACCCGATCATGAGGTCATCATCGAACGAGGATCGACCGCCCAGGAGGTTGGGCCAAAGCTCAATCGGTCTGCTGGCGACCTCATTCGGTTCCTGCTGCTCCAGGGCGAGATGGTGACGGCGACGCAGTCGTTGTCCGATGAGATGATCGAGTTGTACGCTGCTGAGCTTGGGGCCGAGATCCGTCTTGTCGATGCTGGCCAGGAACAGGAGGCGATGCTCGCCGCCAGGTACCTTGATGTCGATGACACCGAGGACGAAGATGCGGTCGCTCCACGGCCGCCAGTGGTGACCGTCATGGGACACGTCGACCATGGCAAGACCTTGCTCCTCGACCGTATCCGCAATGCTAACGTTGTCGCCGGGGAGGCCGGGGGTATTACCCAACACATCGGTGCGTACCAGGTGGAGTTGCCAGGGGGCAGCGTCACCTTCATCGACACACCGGGCCACGAAGCGTTTACCGCGATGCGTGCCAGGGGTGCCGGAGTCACCGACATCGTGATTCTGGTGGTTGCCGCCGACGATGGCGTGATGCCTCAAACCATTGAGGCCATCAATCATGCCAAAGCGGCCAACGTGCCGATCATCGTGGCGCTCAACAAGATCGATCGCGCTGATGCTGATCCGAACCGTGTTCTCCAACAGCTCTCCGAGTACAACCTCGTTCCCGAGAAGTGGGGTGGCGATACCATCGTGGTGGAGATCTCCGCGCTGCAAAGTCTCGGCATTGACGATCTCCTAGAACAGGTGCTCGTGTTGGCTGAGGTGCTTGAACTGAAGGCCAACCCAACGGGGCATGCCAGGGGCACGGTCCTCGAGGGTCACCTCGACGTCGGTCGAGGTCCGGTCGCAACCATCCTGGTGCAGTCGGGGACGCTTCGCATCGGTGATTCGATGGTGGCCGGACAGGCATGGGGCAAGGCCAAGGCCTTGGTGGACGATCGTGGAGCTAAGGTCGATATCGCCGGACCATCGGTGCCGGTGCAGGTCTTGGGCTTCTCGGAGGTACCGAGTGCCGGCGATCTGTTCCGCGTGACCAATGAGATTGCGAGCGCTCGCGAGGTCGCTGAGTCGCGTGAGCAGCGCTTGCGACTTGCGGCGAATGCCAATCGTGCTATCGGTAGCTCTGGGCTCAAGCTCGAAGATCTCTTCGAGCAGATCCAAAAGGGTGATGTGCCGATGCTCAACATCATCTTGAAGGCTGATGTCCAGGGTAGCCTTGAGGCCTTGGCTGATGCACTTGCGAAGTTGGGGCGCGACGAGGTCGGCCTCGCCATTATCCACAAAGCCGTCGGTGGGGTCACCGAGAACGATGTCGCGTTGGCAGCTGCGTCGGATGCGTTGATCATCGGGTTCAACGTCCGGCCCGACCGTCGGGCACGCGAAGCCGCCGAAGCTGCCCATGTCGAGGTTCGAACCTATGAGATCATCTACAAGGTGATCGAGGATATCGAGGCCGCCGTCATCGGTATGCTCAAACCCGAGTTTGAAGAGGTCGTGACCGGCGAGGCTGAGGTCCGTGAGGTCTTTAGGATTCCGCGCGTGGGTGCGATCGCTGGGTGTTACGTGCGCTCGGGTGTCCTCACCCGCGGGTCGCACGTGCGCTTCTTGCGCGATGGCGTGATCCTCTGGAAGGGTACCGTCGTGTCGCTACGAAGGTTCAAAGACGATGTACGTGAGGTGAGTGCTGGATTCGAGTGCGGTGTTGGCCTCTCGGACTTTCAGGATCTCCACGCTGGCGACCTGATCGAGACCTTCGAGTTGCGCGAGCTCGCGAGGGAGTAGGGCGACGATGGCTGCGAGGGGTTCGCACGGCTACGAACGGGTTGATCGGGTCTCTCGGCTCCTACATGAGGTGATCGCGTGGGAGCTTGAGCGTATCGGTGATATCGATGACCGAGTGGCGCTCTTGACCATCACCGACGTGCGTGTGCGCCCAGATCTTCGCTCGGCGGTGGTGTTCTTTGCCTCACTTAGTGAAGACGCACGGCTCGCCCTTGATGAACATCGCATCGAACTGCAAAGCGCCATCGGTCGCCAGGTTCGCATGAAGCGCACCCCGCAGCTCCAGTTCGTGGTCGACGACGTCCTTGCTGCTTCGGAGGAGATCGAGGCGGTCCTTCGGCGCCACGATCAACAGCTTGACTAGGAGGTCGTTCGAGCCAGGCGGGCTGTATGCACTCGATAAGCCATCTGGCATTACCTCACAAGCAGCACTTACTGTCGCCAAGCGCACGCTTGGGGTTCGCAAAGCCGGCCATAGTGGAACCTTAGATCCACTCGCCTCAGGGCTTCTCGTCGTCGGGGTTGGCGCCTGGTCAAGGCTCCTTGCTTTTGTACTTGGGGCCGATAAGACCTACTACGGGGTTATTCGCTGTGGACTGCGCACCGATACCCTCGACATCACCGGTGCCATTCAAAGCTTTCAACCGGTGCCATCGGCCATCGATGTGCACGCGGTCGAAGGTTGTCTCGAACCGTTGCGTGGCACTATCACCCAGCTCCCGCCCGTTTTTAGTGCGTTGAAGGTGCAGGGTAAAAGAGCCTACGAGCTCGCCCGAGCAGGCGAAGCGGTGACACTTGCAACGAGGCAGGTGACCATTGGTGCCCTCGATGTGCTCAGCCTGCGACGATCGGGCCCATTTCTCGATGTCGAGGTGCGCATTCAGTGCTCCTCGGGGACCTACATTCGGTCCTTGGCGCGTGATTTTGGAGAGGCGCTCGGTACGGGCGCGACGCTGGCCTCACTCCGTCGCGAGGCAATCGGCCAAGTGACGCTTGCCTATGCTAGCGATCCGACGGTGATCGATCGTGAGGATCGGTTGGCGCTCTCGCTCGTCTTTCCTGACGTCGCTCACTACGAGGTCGATGCCCAGGTCCTTGTCGCGGCGCGTAATGGACATACGCTCGAATGCCCCGCCGAGCTTGGGTCACATGAACGGGTTTTTGTCTTGGCCGCTGGAGATGAACCTGAATTCCGGCGGCTCGTGGGAATCTATCGTGTCGTGGCCGATAAGCTAGTGCCGTCACGAGTTGTGCCGACGGAAGGGACGACATGATCGAGGTAGTGAGTTCAACGTCGCCTACCTACTCACTCGCTGGTTCCGTGGTCACCATCGGCTCCTTTGATGGTTTTCACCGTGGCCACCTGCAGCTGATTCAACGGGCGGGCGAAGCGGCTCGTGAACGTGGGCTGCCTCTCGTCGTTGTCACCTTTGATCGCCATCCCTTGCAGGTGCTGGCTCCCGAGCGTGCGCCTCGCCTGTTGATGGGACCGATCGCCAGACGTCAGCTGTTGGAGTCCTTGGGCGTCGACGTGCTCTATCTCCTGCATTTCGATCGCGAGCGCGCCACCCAAAGTCCAACCGACTTTGTTGAGCAGGTTTTAGTGGTGACCCTTGGGGCTCAAGTGGTCTTCGTTGGTGAGAACTTTACCTATGGCGCCAAGGGTGCTGGCACGGTCGAGACGTTGGGTGATCATGGTCGCCAGCGTGGATTCCTGGTCCAGGTGCAGCCGTTGGTCACGGTAGGGGAGCTTGAGGTGACGACGTCGCTTCAGGCGAGCACCCCCATCTCTGCCACGTTGATTCGCACCTTGGTCCAGGAGGGGCGCCTCGAGGAGGCCAACACGCTGCTTGGTCATCCGTTCGGCCTGGAGGGGACCGTGGTGACGGGCGATCAACGGGGACGCACACTCGGTTTTCCAACCGCCAATGTGTCGGTGCAAGAGGACTATGTCAAGCCACCAGACGCGGTGTATGCCGGAGTGACCATGCTCGACGGACGTCGCTACTCACTGGCCATCTCGTTGGGTACGCGGCCCATGTATTACCCCGAAGGTGGGGCCCGCCTGCTCGAGGTCTTCGTGATCGGCTACGACGGGGATCTCTACCAGCAACGTCTGGTGGTCTACTTCCTCGCACGCCTTCGTGAGCAGCAGGTCTTTGATTCGGAGGCGGTGTTTCGCCAACAGATGGAGTTCGATGTTGACCAGGCGAGGAGACTCGGCGAGCGTTGGCCGTCTTAGATGCGACCAGCCGCTATGATGGTCGCCGTACTCGTAAGTGAAACGTCAATCTGGTGGGTCCAGATCTAGAAGAGGAATGACTATTTATGTCGACGAAGCAAGAGGTCATTGCGAGCTATCAGACGCGTGAGAGCGATACCGGTTCCCCAGAGGTTCAGGTCGCCATTCTCACCGATCGGATAGCACAGCTCACTGAGCACCTGAAGGTGCACAAGGGCGACCACCACTCCCGTCGTGGGTTGATGATGATGATTGGTCGGCGCCGGCGGCTTCTTGACTACCTGCGCAACCAAGACGTTGAGCGCTACCGTACGTTAATTGCCCGTCTTGGTTTGCGACGCTAGTCGCGTTTGCTCAAAGAACCAGCAACCGTAAATAAGGAGTAATATGTCGGCAATCAGTGTCGAGCGTCAGTTCACGGGTATGGATACCCTGATTCGTTTTGAGACTGGACTTCTCGCGCCCCAGGCCCACGGTGCGGTCGTCGCACGTCTTGGTGAGACCATGGTTCTCGCCACGGCGACGACGAGCAAGGCGCCGAAGGATGGCGTCGATTTTTTCCCACTCACCGTCGATGTCGAGGAGCGCATGTATGCCGCGGGTAAGATCCCGGGCTCGTTCTTCCGTCGCGAGGGTCGTGCGAGTGACCAGGCTATTTTGACCTGTCGGTTGATCGATCGACCACTTCGCCCGTGCTTCCCTGATGGTTTTCGTAACGACGTCCATGTGGTCGTGACGATCCTCGGAGCAGATTTGGTCAATCCCCACGATGTGCTCGCGATCAACGCCGCCTCAGCAGCGTTGATGATGTCGGGCATCCCCTTCGAGGGTCCAATCGGTGCCGTCCGGATTGCGCTCGGGGCCGATGGTCGGTGGATCCCATTTCCGACCTACCAGGAGGGCGATGAGAGCTCGTTTGAGCTCGTGGTCGCTGGCCGTATGACGAGCGATGGTTCGGATGTGGCCGTGATGATGGTGGAAGCTGGCGGTACCGAGGCTACGTGGCAGGCTTACGAAGCCAAGGGTGCGGTGCCGACCGAAGAGGTTGTGGCTGCCGGACTCGTTGAGGCTAAGCGTTGGATCGCGGAGTCGATTGCCCTTCAGCAAGAGCTCATCGCTCAGGCGACGCCGCGTGAGCCGATGACCTGGTCCCCTGTGCGCGATTACAGCGACGAGATCGCCGAGGCGGTCAATGTGAGTGCCCGGGCCAAGCTGGTCGTGGCTAACGCGATTGCTGACAAGACCGAGCGCGCGAACGCCATCGAGGCCGTCAACAGCGAGGTTCAAGAGGAGCTGGCCCCACGGTTTGAGGATCAGGCTGGCGCCATCAAGGCGGCCCTTCGCTCGCTGCTTAAGCAGGTGGTTCGTGAGCGAATCGTCAATGACGGGGTTCGAATCGATGGTCGTGATACCGTGACTATTCGACCGCTCTCGGCCGCGGTTGGACTGATCCCGACCGCCCATGGCTCGGGGCTCTTCCAACGTGGTGAGACCCAGGTACTTAACATTTGTACCTTAGGCATGCCGCGGATGAATCAGATGCTCGACACGCTTGGGGTCGATGAGTTCAAGCGCTATATGCACCATTACAACATGCCACCATTCGCCTCGGGTGAGGCTGGCTTTATGCGTGGCCCCAAGCGTCGTGAGATTGGCCACGGACTCCTGGCAGAGCGGGCTCTGTTGCCGGTTGTCCCGAGCGAAGAGGAGTTCAGCTACGCGCTGCGCCTGGTCTCTGAGGTCTTGAGCTCCAACGGCTCGACCTCGATGGCGTCGGTTTGTGGCTCGACACTTTCATTGATGGATGCGGGTGTGCCGATCAAGGCCCCTGTCGGTGGTATTGCGATGGGTCTCATCTATGAGGGTGGGAAGTACATCACCTTGACCGATATTCTGGGAGCCGAGGACGCCTTTGGCGACATGGACTTCAAGGTGGCGGGAACGCGTGACTTCGTCACCGCGCTCCAGCTTGATACCAAGATCGACGGTATTCCGGCCGAGGTTTTGGCCGCGGCGCTCAAGCAGGCGCACACGGCCCGCATGCAGATTATCGATGTGATCGAGCAGACGCTGTCGGCTCCCCGAGCCGAGGTTGCTACCACAGCACCACGGATCGTCACCATGCAGATCCCGATGGACAAGATCGGCGAGATCATTGGTCCCAAGGGCAAGAACATCAATGCGATGCAGCTCGAAACCGGGTGTGACATCTCGGTCGACGATGATGGAACCGTCGGCAGGGTAGTCATCGGTTCTCGAGACGGAGCCATGGTCAAGGAGGTTCAGCGTCGCATCGAGTTGATTCTGAACCCACCTGAAGCCACGCTTGGCGCCGTCTACGAGGGCAAGGTTGTCGGCATCACCAAGTTTGGTGCTTTCGTCAACATCCTCCCAGGTCGGGACGGACTGGTGCACATCTCCAAGCTTGGACGTGGTAGGCGTGTCGATCGCGTTGAGGATGTGTTGGAGCTCAATCAGGAGGTCCACGTGAGGGTCGACGAGATTGATCCCTCTGGCAAACTCGCACTCTCGCTTGTTGACGACGACGCGGATGCGGCTCCGAATACTAGCGCTCCTGAGCCACGGGCTGAGCGTAAGCCATCGCCTGCGCCGGCGGCGCCTCCGGTGGGTAACCGCGTCTCCTTTGAGGACACCTTCGAGTCTGAGCTTGCTCGTGAGATCGGTGATCTCGGTTAGGTGATTCTCCGCTGATTGATAACTTTGGGTGGGACCGTGCCAGCGGATCCCACCCTTCGTTATTTTTCGACCCTTTACGTTCAATGGAGTGCATAGTCGCGAGCGTTGTCTGCCCCAGGGTTAGGGGCACATAACTGCTCCCATTATTATGGGCACTCCTGGGCAAATGGTTGTATAGTACTTATATGACAAGATTGGTCTCAATCGGCATAGCAGCCCAAGAACTTGGTGTTCACCCCGACACTCTGCGACGCTGGGAAGAAGAAGGCCGGATTGAACCTCCAGAGCGTACTCCGGGAGGAAGAAGACGCTACGATCTAGCCAAGTTAAAGAACCTTGCAAGACGTAGCGCCCCTTCATCGAGGGCGACTGTTGCCTACGCGCGGGTATCTACCAACGGGCAAAAGGATGATCTAGTGCGCCAAGTGGCCCTCTTGGAGAGCTACTGCGCAGCAAACGGGTAGGTCTATGAGGTTATCTCTGATGTGGGGTCAGGTCTGAAACTACCACAAGCGGGGACTAAAGGCGCTTGTAGCTAGGATTTGTTCTGGCGAGGTTGGACGACTAGTGCTCAGCCATAAGGACAGACTGCTTCGTTTTGGGTCAGAGCTGGTTTTCTCCCTCTGTGAGCATTTCGGTGTTGAGGTAATCATCATCAACGCCAGCGAAGACTCAACCTTCGAAGAGGATCTAGCCAATGATGTCATTGAGATCGTAACCCTCTTCTCGGCCAGGCTATACGGCTCCAGAAGCTATAAAAACCGCAAAGTTATGGAGCAGCTTCAAGAGGTAGCCAAAGAGGTAAGTCTATGATCCGATGTCCGAGCCTCACCCTATGGTTGATACTATGAAACGCACGGTACGCCTAGCTACATTGCCACTCAACAGGGGCAAGTATGGGGAGCTGTGTTCGGTAATCGGGCACTATAGCGACGCAAAGCGCGTCTTTGTAGCCCATCTGCGCCAAGCCAGCCTAGATCAAAGCAAGAGCTTCCGTGACTATGCCAAGGCACAAGGCTTATACCCCGACGAGGTCAATGTCCATCTGGTAGACCAAGCCGCCTTTGGTGCCGTGGATACCTGTATTCGCCATATCGAGTCCTGTTTTGCCAGAGGTAACGTCAAAGCCAAAGTGTGGAGACGTTTCACGGACGAAGACGAGAGGCACTATGCCTACGCCTGCTTAGCACGATACTCGGCCATTGGCCAGATTATGGGTGGAGGCGTGCCAGAGATTCCCACGGTGACTATCTCTCCGGAAACAAGTGCAAAGATAGCCTCGTACCTGCACCGTGTCATTCGAGATGCACTCGGCAGCAGTTGGCCAACGGTTATTAAGTCTCGCTCTATGTCTTTGGACTCCACTTTGTACTCAGTGGTTAACAATGAGACTCGAATAGGCAAAACAAGACGCTATGTCAAGGTTGTTGGCCCAACCCGCAACAAGCGCATCTCGTTACCCCTGTCTGGCCTCTCTCGTGTGTCGGGAAACATCAGGGTTGTCCTGGATGAAGAACGCAAGCGAGCCTTCATCCACGTAAGCTACGACGTTGCACGCCAAGACAGGGCTACCGGCCCCGCTGTGGCACTCGATTGGGGGATCACCGAGGTCTGTACCGATAGCTCAGGTGCCCACCATGGTAGCGAATATGGCCGAGCGCTTAGATCTATGACCGAGCGCCGGAATAAGACCGGCACGTCCCGAGGAAAGCTCAGAGCACTCTCAAAAAGAGATGCTGGCTCTAAGCGAACCAAGCACATCGCACGAAACAACTTGGGTAACAAGCAACAGCAAGCTCGGCTCAGGCGTGCAAAGGCACAACTACGGACGATCTCTGGCGCTGCTATCAAAGAAGTGGTCTATGGAGACGGGAATCGCACCCGTGCCAAGAAGCGAGTTCCACAACCGCCATCACAACGGCCAAGAGAAATTATCATCGAAGACCTGTCTCACCTGCGAGGCAAGGCCAGGTCTCAGAAGATATCTCGACTCTGCTCATCATGGGCAAGGGACGAGAACCAAGAACGCATTACGGTACATGCGTACGTCGGAGGTTCCGACGTCAAAACGGTCAACGCGGCCTACACCAGCCAAACATGTCCCGATCCAGCGTGTGGGTATGTCCATAGGGACAACCGACACGGGGACATGTTTCACTGTCGCAACCCCTATTGGGAGTGCAACTGGCAGGGTGATGCAGACCACGCGGCTGCCATGAACATCGAGTCAAGGATCGAAGATCGCGAGATCAGCCGGTTCACTTCCTACAAGCAAGTGAAGAAGATCCTTGATGCGAGGTTCCTACGCCGAATGGAAAGCCGAAACGTCCTAGTAGATGCTTCGGCTACCGCTCACGGCAGGACTCCAAGCAAACCACGACAACGCAAGTTGGACGTGGGAGGTGGTCACATGATCACCGACTCGCAGAGTCTCGTTCCCTTGGATGCAACGAGAGAGACTCAACGGCTGGAGAGCGAAAAGAAAAGGAGTGCCTAGGAATGCCTGGGTTCTGTGGAGCGGGATTTCGGTGACGTAGCTGATAGCGGCCATCGCGGTGACTGTCACCTGTTGGTTCGCTGGCCACGAGTTCGTGAGAGGGAGTACGATCCGATGTCGAGGCACATTCGTAGCTTGGGAACAGCGGACGCGACGCCATCGCGACCGGTGCCAGGATTCGCGACGACAACACGATTGATGTGAGAAAATCATGTGTTGGACCCATCAAGACAGTGCTGGGGCGGTTGACCGTGGGCCGATATCGACGTCGCTGGTTGCCGTTGCTTACGTGTTGGGACAAGCAAGTCACCGAGATTGGTCATGACTCGATCTACGCCGCTCGTGAAGCAAGCACGATTGCGCGACACTAGATGTTGGGCATTGGGTGAGCTTTGCCAGCGATCGCAAATGAACAGGGAGTATTGAACGAGGGCGTTACTCTGGACCCGCTAGCATGTCTGACATGCGAATCGGAGTGCTTGGAGCAGGCGGTAAGGTCGGCTCGGCGGTGTGTCGGGCGGTCCTCGATGATCCGAGGCTCGAGCTCGTTGGGGCCGTTGATCCAAAGCTTGCGGGTATCGATCTCGGACAGATACTTGGCAAGAGTGCGGTTGGTTTGATCGCCCGTCGAGATGTTGAAGCGCTCATACGTGAGAGTCCAGAAGTGGTGATCGACTTCACCGAGGCTCGGGCGTCGTATCACAACTTACTCAAGCTGGCCGAAGCCCATATCCCGGCGGTGGTTGGCACCACCGGATTTAGCGAGGACGAGATCGCCAAGCTTCGAGTGGCCTTTGACGGTGTGGGTTGTGTGGTAGCGTCTAACTTTTCGATTGGGGCGATCCTGATGATGCGGTGTGCCACACTGTGTGCTCCGTATTTCGACAGCGTCGAGATTGTTGAATCCCATCATGATCAAAAGGCTGATGCTCCGTCCGGTACCGCTATCGAGACTGCCCGCAGAATTCTTACTGCCAGACGCCAGGCCAGCGCGACGCCGTTCCTTGGGGATCAGACCACCAACGTCAAGCTCGAGGGGGCACGCGGGTCAATGATCGAAGATGAGGTGCGGATCCATTCGTTGCGCCTGCGTGGAGCCGTTGCGCATCATGAAGTGGTCTTTGGCACCGTTGGCCAGACGTTGACCATCCGTCATGATTCCCACGATCGAGAGTCATTCGTGCCAGGTGTCTTGTTGGCGGTGTCCAGGGTGGTTGAGCTTCATGGTTTGGTGCTTGGTATCGATGGGTTCCTCACTAGCGACTAGGAAACTGAGTAAAGAGCCGTTGATGTGGCCAGAGGTTACATTGGCCGCAACTATTGCTCATTGAGAGAGGGGAGGTGTCGACCGATGACATCAAGTACTATGGTGCCGAAGTTTGGCGCAGTGGTGACAGCGATGGGAACACCGTTTACGGCTGATGGCCATATCGACGAGAAGGGTGTTGGTGACCTGGCTAGATGGTTGGTGGTCAACGGATCGGATGCCCTCGTTGTCACCGGTTCCACCGGGGAGTCGGGTACGCTCGTTGATTCGGAGCGGCGACGTGTGTGGGAGCTGGTGCGCCACGCTGTTGAGTGCCCGGTGTTGGCAGGTGCGACCACCAACGACACGGCGCACTCGCTGCGGTTGGTCAAGGACGCCATCGAGGTTGGGGCCGATGGGATCCTGGCGGTTACGCCCTATTACAATCGGCCACCACAGGCGGGGCTGGTTGCTCACTTTTCCGCGATCGCTGAGGCGACAGAGCTCCCCGTCATGCTCTACGATATCCCGGTGCGCACGGGGCGTCGGATTGAGCTCCCAACGTTTGTCTCCCTGATGGAGAAGCATGACAATATCGTTGCCATCAAAGACGCGTCCGGCGATATCGGGCGTGCGGGAGTGCTGATCGACACGCTGGGGGGCCGGGCGGACGTCTATTGTGGCGATGACTCGTTGTTGCTCGCCTTCCTTAGCCTCGGTGCTGTTGGTATCGTTTCGGTGGCCTCACACTGGGCAGGGCTTGGCTTTCGTGCCTTGATCGAGGCGGTACAGGCGGGCGATTTGCCCAAAGCTCGGCGTATCAACCGCGCGCTCCTGGCCAGCTATGCCTTCGAGAGCTCTGAACAGTTTCCAAACCCGATCCCGACGAAAGCAATGCTCGAGATCCTCGGGGTATGTCGGCGTCACACGCGGTTGCCGATGATCGATCCACCAACGGAACTCCTTGATGAGGCTCGTGCGCTCTATGCTAGTTTGCAGGCCGACCTGGCTGTAGAAGGAATTGGTGTCGCACATGCATGACGGGGTTTCAATGCCGAGAGCTGTCTCGGTTCGGTTCCTTGGTGGGTTGGGAGAGATCGGACGGAACTCCCTGGTCATCAGCCAAGGTCGTGACGCGGTCGTCATCGACTGTGGCGTGATGTTTCCTAAGGCTGATATGCCCGGCGTCGATGTCGTGTTGCCCGACTATCGCTACCTAGTCGAAGCCGATTTGGATCTGCATGGGGTCCTCGTGACGCATGGCCACGAGGATCACATTGGTGCGCTTCCACACCTGCTTCGTGAAGTCCCGATGCCGGTCTATGGATCGGCGGTCACGATGGCGTTTGCTCGGGCCCGTCTCGAACAGTCCGGTGTCTCCGGCATCAGCTATCGGGAGGTAGGAGACTACCAAACGACGACGGTCGGTCCCTTTACGGTGGAGTTTATACCGGTCACCCACTCGATCCCAGGAGCAACCGCGGTGGCGGTCTCGACCGACCAGGGTCTTATTCTGCACACCGGCGACTTCAAGATCGATCGAACGCCAGTGGACTCGCGGGCCTTCGGCCTGGATCGGATGGCGGCGCTTGGGGCGCAGGGAGTTCGACTGCTGCTGTCTGACTCGACGAATGCCGATGAGCCTGGGGCCTCAAACTCTGAGAGCTCAGTGGGGGCTACCCTGGGCGAGGTTTTCCAAGAGAATGAGGGTCGACGCCTTACGGTGGTGTGTTTTGCCTCACATCTGCATCGCATTCAGCAGATCCTCGCCGCAGCTCGGGCGGCCAATAGGACGGTCTGTCTGATCGGACGGTCGCTGCAGCGAAACACGAAACTCGCATCCCAACTCGGACTCTTTCCCGAAGGCCTTCTCGATGGTGTCATCGACGCCGAGGCGATCGATGATTATGATCCGGCATCGGTGTGCGTGGTTGCGACGGGCTCGCAAGGGGAGCACTCCTCTGCACTTCATCGTCTGGCCTTTGACAAGGACCCGTGGTTTACGATTGGGGATCGTGATACCGTGGTGTTCTCGTCGGACACCATTCCGGGTAACGAGTCGGCGGTCTATCGCGTCATCAACCAGCTTGCGCGTCTTGGGGCACGGGCGATCTATCCGTCGGTGCGACGGGTTCACTCCTCGGGGCATGCTCGCCAAGATGAGCTTTCGTTGCTGCTCACCTTGGTGCGCCCGGAGTTCTTCGTGCCGGTGCATGGCGAGTATCGTCACTTGGCTGCACACCATCGGCTCGCGAGTGAGTCGGGAGCCTTGCGGGGACAGGCGCTGATCTGCGGTGATGGCGACGAGGTGCTCTTGAGCGGTGGGGGAATCGCTCGTGGGGTGTCGGGCTCTGGCGACTATCTCTATGTTGATGGGCAGGTTGGGGATATCAACGCCAGTGTGTTGCGGGATCGACGGAGCCTCTCGGCTGATGGCATTGTCGTCGCAGCGTTGACCATGTCTGGGGGGCGAAAGCTCGTCGGCGAGCCAGAGATCTTCTCGTTTGGCTGGGTCCATGACGAACGTGAAGAGGGTCTTTTGCTTGCTATTCGAGACGTCGTGTCTGCCACCATTGTCGGATTAAATGCTGACCAGGGAGTGAGCCACCTGAAGGACCAGTTGAGACGTAGGGTTGGACGCTATATTCGCGAGCAAACCAAGCGTCGGCCACTGGTGGTTCCGCTCGTCATCGAGGTGTAGATGGCGACATCTCGCGCACCTAAGCCAGCACCAGCCAAGAAAGCTCCTGCCAACAAGTCAGTCCCAGCTAAGAAGGCGGCCCAAGCGGGGAAGACAGGAGCCTCACAACGACGTGCGGGTACTGCGCGGTCTCGCTCCGGCACCCAAGTGCATTGGTCCAGAGAGGCGACTGGTCTTCTTTGGTGCGCCGGTGGCATTCTTCTCGGCATCGTCGCCTACAGTGGGCTCTTTGGCGGACTTGGGAGGGCCCTGTTCGACCTTGGTCGCGATGTGGTGGGGGTAACCGCCTTCATGGCCTACGTCGTGGCCGCCATCGTTGGGGGTGGGGTCGTGGTGAAATACACCCGATTACCCCGACATGCGCTGGTGATCGCTGGGGTACTCGTCGCCTCCATCGCCTCCATCGACGGTGCCGTTGAGGTTGGTAGCCGATCACATCTGGTGCTCCCTGGCCCAACGTTCGGCGGGATCGTGGGAAACCTTGTGGGATACGGCGTTACCCGGGTGGCGGGCTCGGTTGGTGGCACCATCGTCTTGGTCGTGATCGCATTGGTCTGCGTACTCGGGCTCGTGGGTCTTCGACCACGCGAGTCCATGAACTGGTTGGTGCAACGTCTTGGGACGCGGTCTCAACCCGATCAGGCGGCGAGAGCAACCGAGCCAGTTGTGACCGTGGATGGCCAAGAGTTGGCGGCGGTTGATGACGATGCGGTGGTCGGAGCCGAACGCCGCCCCGAAGCACGGGGACGACGTGGCAAGCGGCGTGGCGATCAAACTCCGGTTGACGGGAGCGTCTCGCCCGAGACGGGGTCGAACGTTGCACATGCCGGCCAAGCCGGACCCGTCCAGGGTTCACTGGCGGAGCCCGATGTCGGAGGATCATCGCTCGAGGAGGCGGGGCTCCTCCAGGAGTTGGGGACGCCGACGCAACGATCCAGACATGATGATGGTCAATGGAGGCTACCGTCACCTTCGCTCTTAAAGCGGGGGAGTCGAGCCAAGATCGATCGCGCCGACCTCGAGCGACGAGGACGTGTCCTCGAGACCGCGCTTGGGTCACACGGTGTCTCCGTCAAGGTGGCACATATGACGGTTGGTCCGACGGTGACGCGTTATGAGCTCGAACTCGCAGAGGGCGTCAAGGTGGCTCGTGTGCTTGCCCTCCAACGAGACATCGCCTATGCGATGGCAGCGACCGATGTGCGTATTCTCGCCCCAATTCCTGGCAAGAGTGCCATCGGGGTGGAGGTACCGAATAGGGTGCGTGAGGTTGTCACCCTTGGCGATGTGCTCGCAAGTCCTCAGATGGAGCGGGCAACGAAGGTCCTCGATGTACCGCTTGGTCGTGATATCTCCGGAACCGCTGCCGTCTTTGACATCGCGGCAATGCCGCACGTGTTGGTGGCGGGTTCGACCGGGTCGGGTAAGTCATCGCTGATCAACTCGCTGCTGACCAGCTTGCTGATGAGAAACACGCCCCAAGAGCTACGGCTCATCCTTGTCGATCCCAAGCGCGTTGAGCTCTCCCAGTACAACGCCTTGCCGCATCTGCTGACCAGCGTGGTGGTGGATCCTAAAAAGGCGGCGCACGCGCTCAACTGGGCGGTTGAGGAGATGGAGCGTCGCTATGACATCCTTGCCCACTGGGGGGTGCGAGATATCGTCGGCTATCGCGACCTGCTGGCCTTATCCAATGGTGCGGACGATCCTGACGAGGGTCCACCGGAGGAGTTGCCCTACATCTTGGTAGTCATCGATGAGCTCAACGATCTCATGATGGCGGCACCACGAGATGTCGAGGACTCGATCTGTCGGATTGCACAAAAGGCCCGGGCGGTTGGAGTCCATCTGGTGATTGCGACGCAACGACCGTCGGTGGATGTGATCACTGGCGTGATCAAGACCAATGTCCCCTCGCGCATCGCGTTCGCCGTGGCCTCACAAACGGACTCGAGGGTTATTCTCGATCAGTTGGGGGCGGAGAAGCTGGTCGGCAAGGGCGACCTCTTGATGGTGACGGCGACCTCGTCACAGCCCAGACGCCTGCAGGCACCGTGGGTGTCAGAGCAGGAGGTGGCCGCCATCGTCGGGCATTGGCGGCGCCAAGGGACGCCAAGCTATCTTGAAGAGCTCGACAAGGTCGAGGATGCTGGTCGGCCAAAGGGTGACTTGGCTGCCGAGGTTGACCCGTTGTTCTCGACCGCGGCGCACCTCATCGTCGATACTGGTGCTGGATCGACATCGATGTTACAGCGTAGACTCAAGGTCGGCTTCGCGCGGGCCGGGCGTCTGATGGATCTTCTCGAGGATCGCGGTATCGTGGGCCCAGCTGATGGGTCTAAGCAGCGTCAGGTGCTTGTGACCCCTGAGGAGCTTGAGGAGCTCGATATCTGAGTTGAGCTCCAGACGTGGCTAGCGATGTCAGTTGTCACTATCACGTTGGTGAGAACGTGATGCGTGGCCAGGTGTCTATGGTGGGTTGCTGCATGCTCAACGGTAGATAAAAAAGTGTCAGCATCATGGCCCTCGGGATTCATGGAACTTTCACGAAAATGAAGTCCGTGGCGGTTATGATGTGTGGCTTGACAGGTACGGACAAGTCGCGTACTCGGGTGAGAAATTGGAGGATGTGAATGGCGCGCGGTGATCAGTGGGTGTCGGCCAAAGGCGGGAGCCGTCGCAGTTATTCAGGAGGCAATTCAACCATGCTTGCTCGGCGCCTTCTGGTTGTCGTGCTGGTCTTGATTCTCATCCTGGCGTTGGGCTCGGTGGTTCAGTTGGTCCGCGGTGTTCCGAACCCGACCTATACGGCGACGCTCGCCTCGGCATCGACCATACCAGGGACGCCACCGACCATCGCGTGGCCCGCCCACGCTGAGGCGGCCGCTGAGATTATGGGTGTCGGTTCCCTCGGTCAACACGGCGATCTCCATGAGACCGAGATCGCGTCGGTGACCAAGATGACGACCGCCCTCTTAACGCTCAAGGCACACCCGCTGTCACTGGGGGAGAGTGGGCCCAAGCTGACGATGACCGCGCAGGAGTACCAGATTTACGTCAATGACAAGAATGCCAATGACTCGGTAGGCGCCATCAAGGAGGGTGAGGTCCTCTCCGAACAGCAGCTGCTCGAACTGCTGTTGATTCCGTCGGCCGACAACATCGCAACCGTGCTCGCCAACTGGGACGCCGGTTCAGTTTCTCGCTTTGTCACCGAGATGAACAACTACGCCACCAGCCTAGGTCTGCACCACACCCACTATGGGGATCCCAGTGGAGTAACGCCGTCGACACTCTCGATCCCCCGTGATCAGCTCAAGATTGAGGCCCTTTTCATGGCGAACCCGGTGCTGGCCAACATCGCCTCAATGGAGCAGGCTACCCTGCCGGTTGCTGGTACGGTTTACAACGTTAACTACGCCCTCGGTCATGACAACATCGTAGGGGCCAAGACTGGTTCGATTCTCACAGGCAGCTTTGCTATGGCGACCCAGATCAAGCTGGGTCCCTCGAATCTGTTGGGGCTTGGCACGATTCTCGATGTAGGTGGCGTTCAGCCATTGATTAACGCGTTGCACGACGGTGAGACGCTGGCCAAGTCGCTCCAGACGATCCCACGCGAGCTAACCGTGCTGCGCAAGGGGCAAGTAGTTGGATATCTCAATGTTCCAGGTGCCAAGGCTGACCCGGTGATTGCAACCGAGACGGTGACCGAGGTCGGTTGGCCCGGGTTGTCGGAGTCATTCACCCCCACGCTGGTCAAATCCGTTTACGGACTGCCCGCCGGAGCCAAAGTCGGCACCGCGACGCTGACGGTTGGCGAGCAGCTTAAGATAGTCCCATTGAAGGTCGCCAACGCCGTCGCACACCCATCGATCGTGTGGAGGCTGACACACTTCTAGGATAAGGCCGACAGGTCAAGCCCAACTGGGGTCGGCCGACCACAAGAACGAGTCAAACCCAAGACAGGAGATGTGAGCGATGGGATTTAAGAGCGTCCGGGTGCCAGGCTCGTCAGCGAATCTAGGTCCTGGGTTTGACACGCTTGCCTTGGCGGTTCCGCTCTTTCTGACGGCACGTGCGCATGCATCCGATAGCTTTCATGTTGAACTACTTGGCGAGGGCGCCAGCGAGGTGGTTACCGGAAACCATCTGATCCATCAGCTGGTCATGGAGGTGCTCGGTCACGATCGCGTTGGTTTGGTGATCGACTCTGAGATTCCACTTGCCCGGGGGCTCGGCTCCTCTGCCGCCGTTACCCTGGGGGTAGCGGCAGCTCTCGGACACCCTGACCCACTTGGCGTTGCGTTGGATTTTGAGAGCCATCCCGAAAATGTCGCCGCCTCCTACTACGGGGGCGGGGTTGCAGCCTTGATTGGGCCCCAGGGCCCCATCATCCGTCGATTAGCTGTCGATCCGCTGCTTAGGCTCATCGTGATCGTTCCACCGGATCGGTTGACCACTGAGGCAGCCCGACGGCTGTTACCTCGGACGGTCTCGTTCGATGACGCAGTATTCAATCTCTCGCATGCGGTTCTCTTGGCGGCATCGTTGGCCCATGTCGAGGACTTGGCCGCAGTCCTTTTTGAAGATCGCCTGCATCAGGAGGCGCGGTCAGCGGCCTTTCCAGCCTCTAAGCAGCTGATTGCGATGCTGCTCGAGGCCGGCTGCATCGGGGCCTCGTGGTCCGGTGCCGGCACCATCTGTGTTGGCTTTACCGATGTTGATGGTGTCGATCAGGTCTATCATCACGTGATCGAAGCGATGCAAGCGAGTGGCCTCGGCTTCGCGGTACGGATGCTCGCGGTCGACCTTGATGGGCTCGTCACCATCGGAGGGGATGACTGAGAATGCAGTCATCCATGCGCCACCTCGCCCTGTTTTTGGGAGTAGACTGGTAGCAGATGTCTACTCCCCAGCGTGTCATTTATGGTCCTAGCGCCATAGCAACTCCCGCCAATGCCATCACGGTGTTGCGGATTTGCTTTGCGCCGGTGCTGGTGGCGCTCTTGATATCCTCCCCGTCCTCGATCGTACCGTTCTGGCTCTGGTCAGGGCTGGCGATTTCTGACAGCGCTGATGGCTACATCGCGCGCCGTCAAGGGGTTACGCGCTCGGGTGCTTTTCTCGATCCACTTGCTGACAAGATTCTCGTCTTTGCCGCTTTTGGTGCACTCTTTGTCATGCATCGTATCGATGGCTTGCCCATTGTCATCATGGGTCTGCGCGAAATCGCAGTTTCGATCTATCGGACCCAGGTGTTGGCGGCGGGCAAGAGTCTCCCGGCCCGGATTCCTGGCAAGCTCAAGATGCTGGTGCAGATTCTTGTGATTGGGTTTGCGTTGATCCCCGCGATTGGCCAGCACGATCACACGCTGATCAACATTGGGGCATGGATTGCGGTCACGCTCGCACTGGTGAGTGCGGTGCAATACTTCTTCGACTCCAAGAGCATCAAGGCGTAGCGTCTCTTGGAGGTCTCGGTCGTTGCAATCGGTACGGAGTTGCTGCTGGGGCAGATTATCGATTCGAACTCTGCACGCATCGGTCAGACACTCGCAGCGAATGGCTTTTCATCACACCTGCAGCTAAAAGTCGGAGATAATCACGAACGGATTGTAGCGGCGCTTACGTTGGCGTTGGCCGAGGCAGATGCTGTCATCACCAGCGGCGGTCTTGGACCGACCCAGGATGATATCACCCGCGAGGCGATTGCCGAGGTCAGTGGGCGCGAGCTCATCGAGGATCCGGGCGTGCGCGCGGTCATCGAAGGGCTTTTCGCCGCCCGGGGACGCCCGATGTCGGCAAATAACTACCGACAGGCCATGGTGCCCCAAGGTGCGACCATTATCCCTCAGCGTAAGGGGACGGCTCCTGGGTTGATCGTGCCGGTAGGTGATAAGGTCATCATTGCGTTGCCAGGCGTGCCGTATGAGCTCGATGACATGATGGCTAGCGAGGTGCTCACAGAGCTTCGTGCTAGGCGTCGCGATACCACGGTGATTCGCTCCCGTGTCTTGCGTACCTGGGGCTTGGGAGAGTCTACGCTTGCCGAACGGATGGCACCTCGCTTCGATGCACTCGAAGGATCAAATGTCACGATCGCCTTCCTGGCCTCGGGAATCGAGGGTGTCAAGGTGCGTTTTACCGGTGCTGGAAGTGACGAGGCTGAGGTTATCGGCCTCTTGAATGACGAAGAGCAGCGGGCTCGCCAGCTTTTAGGAGATTACATCTTCGGGGTTGACGATGAGACGCTGGAGATCGTTGCTTCGCGGCTGCTGACCAAGCACGCATTGACCATCGCCACCGCTGAGTCGCTGACGGCTGGCATGGTCGCGGCGCAACTGGCGCGGGTTCCAGGTGCTTCGGCCTGGCTCCAGGGTGGAGTAGTCAGTTATGCTCGTCTTGTGAAGGAGCGAGTGCTGGGTGTGAACACCCCGCTCGTCGTCTCCGAGGAGGCGGCGTGCTCGATGGCTGACGGGGTTGCTCGGTTGCTCGATAGCGATGTTGGCCTCGCCACCACTGGTGTTGCTGGCCCAGACACCCTCGAGGGTCAAGCCGTCGGTACGGTGTGGATCGGTATGAGTTACCGCGGTCACTCGGCCGCTCGTGGGGTGCAGCTTCTCGGCGATCGTGAGCGAATTCGCACCTATGCAACGGCGACCGCGCTCGATCTCCTGCGGCTCACCCTTGAGGGCTCCTCTCGTGGGTTCGACCTCAAGTAGCGCCATTTCTTTGGACGCGGTTATAGAAAAATGCCGCTTGACTCCCGGTAGGGCCTACACTTCCACCGCCCGCTCAGCGAGTAAAACAGGTACGACAGCCCAAGGCTCTGTCTCGCTGGGGCCACGATCGGCCACGTATTCTCAGAGACGTCTGGATGCGCCAGGGGGTGATGGCTCACTCAGGTGTGGACGTTGGTGTCCCCGTATCCACTGGAATAGATCGCACACCCCATGAAGCACACACCCAATGAGTCATGGGGTGGATCACTGTTGGAGGCGCCCGGCTGGCATCGATGGGATCTGCGGCGTGAGTTGGTTGGGTCAACGTTGGAAGGGCCGCGGTCGATGGTCGGTTGCAGGATTGCCTCAGGGGAATGAAGTATTGGTGTTCTTGTATACGATCAAATGTACTAATTGTCAGAGCGTCGATCTAGTCTATGGTAAGGAGTTAACGAGGAGGAATGGTGGAACGGGATAAAGCACTAGACATAGCGATTGCCCAAATTGAGAAGCAATTTGGTAAGGGTTCGATCATGCGCATGGGTGAAGCGCCCCAGATGGCCATCGAGTCGGTGTCGACAGGTGCGATGGCGCTTGATCTTGCACTTGGGGTTGGCGGTCTTCCTCGAGGTCGAGTGGTCGAGGTCTTTGGTCCGGAGAGCTCCGGAAAGTCGACCCTTGCGATGCACGTGGTCGCAGAGGCGCAGCGTATTGGCGGCAATTGTGCCTACATCGATGCCGAGCACGCCTTGGATCCGGTGTACGCCCAGGCGATTGGGGTCGATATCGATGCGCTGTTGATCTCACAACCGGATTATGGAGAGCAGGCGCTTGAGATCTGTGATGTCCTCATTCGCTCTGGCTCGATCGACGTCGTCGTGGTTGACTCGGTGGCAGCGCTGACACCACGCGCCGAGATCGAGGGTGACATTGGAGACGCGCATGTGGGCCTGCAGGCACGCTTGATGTCCCAGGCGATGCGTCGCTTGACCGCGAATCTGAATCACACCAATACGCTCGCTATCTTCATCAACCAGCTGCGTGAGAAGATCGGCGTGATGTATGGATCTCCTGAGGTGACGCCTGGTGGGCGAGCACTGAAGTTCTATGCCTCGGTGCGACTCGATATTCGAAAGGTCGAGATCATCAAGGACGGCACCGAGATGGTTGGTTCTCGCACCAGGGTCAAGGTCGTGAAGAACAAGTGTGCCCCACCGTTTAGGCAGGCTGAGTTCGACATCATGTACGGCCAGGGGATCTCTCGTGAAGGATCGATTCTTGATGTCGGTGTCGAGTTGGGCCTGATCAAGAAGTCGGGCTCCTGGTACACCTACGAGGGTGAGCAGCTCGGTCAGGGTCGAGAGAATGTCAAGACGTTTTTGGCTGCGAATCCACAGTTGATGGCCGAGCTCGATCAGAAGATCCGTGAGAAGGTCAGTGGCACCGTGGTCGATGGCTTGACCCATGGCATGATCCCAGCCGATGACGAAGAGGCATTCTCCGAGACTTCGAGTTAGTACCTCGTGACGCGTCTGACGTCGGTGACACAGCGCTGTTGGGATAGGGCGTTCTAGAGATAGGGCGCCCTTGTGACAGAGCGCCCTTGTGACCGATCGTTTTGGTGATCGAGATTGATGCAGTTATGGCGGGTGAACTACATCATGTGCTCAGCGCCAACCGGCGTCGCGCGACCAAGGCGATAACATAGTACGGGACCAATACGGCTGGTACCACTGAACGGCGTACCTTTGATGCTCGTGTCGGTAGGGCGCTCCCTTCGTCGGGGAGCGCCCCATGTGCTTTTCGGGCATGCGGGTGGTCGCCCGTGGTGACCTCGCTGGTTGTAGGTGCGCTCAGGTTGGACCCATCGGCGCCTACCATCCCAATGCCCCATCCCAATGTCATTATCGCAACGAGCTTCCTTGGGGCGCGTGTCCCCGCACCTGGTCGCGGCGTGGGCGCCCAACTTGATTTGGACCGTCTTGGGTCCTGAGTGATGGTTCGTCTTACCGGTAGCATTCGTGGTCGCTCACGCGTCGGACACCCACTTCGACCCAGACGGGACCGCTAGACTCTTCAGGGAATGAAGAGTTTTTATGTGAAGACGTTCGGCTGTCAGATGAACGAGAACGATTCGGAGAGGATCGCGACGTTGCTGCGGCGCCAGGGCATGGCGGCGGCGTCATCTGAGGATACCGCAGACGTGGTGGTATTTAATACCTGTACGATTCGTGAAAATGCCGATAATCGGTTCTTTGGTCAGGTCAACATGCTTCGCGAGCGTCGCTCTCGCGAACCAAACATGCGAATCGTGGTTGCCGGGTGTCTGGCTCAAGGCGAAGGGGCTGCAATTTTCGATCGGGCTCCGCACGTGGATGTCGTCCTCGGAACGCATGCGCTAGGATCCATCGCGCAACTGCTTGAGCGCACGCGTGACGAGCGTCATGTCATTGATGTCGGAGAAGCGAGTGACCCATCCGATCCACTCGCAGACCTTGTCGCCGAACCCACCGAAGGACACAAAGCTTGGGTCACCATTCAGACGGGGTGCGACAACAACTGTGCGTTTTGCATCGTTCCCCAGGTGCGAGGCCCAGAGGTCAGCCGTCCATTTCAAGCGATCGTGGACGAGGTGAGACAACTTGCTGATCAGGGTGTGAGCGAAGTTACCTTGCTCGGTCAAAATGTCAACTCCTATGGACGCGACCTGACACGGCGGCTACGTCGTGAGGATACAGGCAACCAGAACGAACCCTTCCTCACCGGACAGGTGTATGTCGCCGATACGATTCGACGGATTCGGCCGCTTTTTAGTGATCTCCTTCGAGCGGTTGGAGATGTTGATGGTATTCAGCGTGTCCGGTTTACCTCGCCTCATCCTAAGGATATGCGACAAGAGACGTTCGTTGCGATGGCAGAGTCGCCGGCGGTGTGTGAGAGTCTGCACTTTCCATTGCAGTCGGGTAGCGATCGGGTGCTGGCGTCGATGCATCGCGGATACCGGGCTGAGCGTTTCTTTGAAAAGCTCCAAGAAGCACGGTCGATCATCCCTGATCTCGCGGTGACAACGGATATCATCGTTGGGTTCCCCGGCGAGACTGAGGATGAGTTTGAGGCAACGCTGGAGCTCGTGGCTCGTTGCGAGTTTGACTCAGCCTTTACCTTTATTTATTCTCCGCGTCCCGGTACCGAAGCTGGCGCTTGGACGGATCGGTTTATCGATCCAGCGGTGATCGCCGATCGATTCGAGCGTCTCAAACTCGTCACGGAGCGTTCGGCTAGCGTCAAGCACCGCGCCCGTATCGGTAAGGTCGAGGAGATCCTCATCGATGGGCCTTCGAAGCGGGATGCGAAGGTCGCCTCGGGAAGAACACGGCAGAACAAGCTGGTTCATGTCAAAGGGATCGATCCCGAGGACTCTCGTGGGAGCTACGTGCAGGCCCGCATCGTCGACGCTGGTGCCCATTTCCTTTATGGCGAGCTCGTCTAGATGCTCGGTGTAGTTCGACGTTGACGAGTTCCGTGGGTTGCGAGGGCGTTACCACGGTGAGAGTAGTGCGTCGATCTCGTCGCGGATGTCGCTGGTCGCCGTTCGTTGTTGGTTAGTTTGTGGTCGTCGCATGGCTGCTGCGCGCCGTTGAGAAATCGCCTGACGCTCCCGATCGGTCGGGTCGAGCGGGGCATACCCAAGCCGCAGGGCGCCCCAGTGGAGGCCCGCAACGTAGATCGGTGCTGACGCATCCTTCATCAGTCGATGTTCTCCGCCCCCCATGTCACGTCGGTAGGTCTGCAAGAGGAATTCATCTCTGCTGCGGGCGGCGTTGATCCCTGTCGGGTCGTCAAAGAAGCGGTGGTTGCGACAGTGGCCGGTATCCCAGACTGGATCCCCAGATGGTGGATGCGAGTATTTGAGGTTGTGGGTGCACAGGTAACCGTTGCGGTCAACGACTGCGGCGAAGACGACGGCATCGGAGAATTCCAGGAAGTCCTCTAACAGGTCTTGAACGGCGTTGTCGACAAAGGAGCTAAACCTCGTGAGGTGTTGTTGAGGGTCGGTATTCGGGATCTCTTGGTAGTCTTCATCGAAGAGCTCTTCGATGCTGATGTCTCCGTTATTGAGGGCATCTTCGAACATCTGCTCCACCCGGTGGGCTCGCGCCACCACTTCAGCAACGATCGGGGTATCGGCGGTTGTGACGCCAACGTTGGCACTTTGTTGCACGAGGAGGTTCGTACGCAACATCAGGTCCTCGAGGCTTTGGGTCGCCGCCGTGAGGTCGTTTTCTGAGTGTTCGACACCTTCGAGCAGAGACACGAGTGAGTTGGAGAACAGGTCGACCTTCTCGTTGATCGTGCGTGAAAAGGTCGCGATTGCCTCGACCCGACGGTCGAGTACTGCCCCTTCGTGCTGGGAGCGCTCGAGGGAACCAGCGACGGTGTCGATGGCTCCACGGGCGCGCTCGGCTCCACGTCGTGCGCTCTTGGTGGTTCCACCAAGTTCGTTGACCGATTCGATCAAAGGATCAAGGGTGGTGGAGATGGATGCTGCGGCATCGATGGCCTGGTCGGCGAGATCTCGAATCGCGTTGGCGATCACGGTGAATCCGGTCGCTCCGGTTCCGGCCCGTGCCGCCTCGATGTGGGCATTGAGTGCGAGCACGTGAGTCTGCTGGGCGATGGAGTCGATGTGATGGGCGATGCGCCCGACATCTTCCATCTCTTGTTGAAGGGTCTCGAGCTGGTTGCTGGTGCTGGCAACCCAGCTGATCATGTAGTTCACCTCAGAAAGTGAGGCCGCCATCTCGTCCCTTGACTGGGCAAGCTCCTGGTTCATCTTCCTGGTTGCATCGGCTGCCGTCTCTGCGTCGTCGGAGAGGGATCGATTGCCATCACGTAGGTCACGAGCCCCAACGGTGAGGTCTTTGAATAGCTCTACCTGGGTTCCCATGTTGGTCGCGATCGCCTCGACCTTGGTGGCGGCCTCGACGACTAACAGCCCAGTTTGCCCAACACCCTCGACCATCCGTTCGATGTTGATCGCCTGTTCGTGGGTAACTTCTCTGCCCCCAGATGACGCAGAAGGGGATGCTTGGCGGTGACGCCAGATACGACGAGCCATCCTGTCCTCCTGATTCGATGTCGCTTGTGATGAGGTTTCGTCATCGGATCGGCGTCGCTTGAGATTTTCCTCGGCCAGAGCCCGATCAAGGGCCACCCTGCCTGCATTGCGCAATCGGCCCAACATCGGCCCTCGACCCCGTGGGTAGCGCAAAACTTGGCTTTGCAGCTTCTGGCTGGCTGTGGAAGCGGTGGCTATCTTGTTTCGCTGTGATCCGCTATCCTAGGTGCATGGAGCAGACTCCACAGGGGTGGCAACGACAGGGACATCGGCTCGTGCGCGACATAGTGTTCGATGACTACAGCAAAGTCGTGCTTGCCGGAGTCGCCGTCTCGTTGTTGGCGATATGGCGTGATCACCATCCGCGTCTTGTCGTTGACTACCATCGTCTTGGTATCGAGCTTTGGAGTCACGACGTCGATGACGTAACCGATCGGGATCGTGATCTGGCGCAATGGATCAATGCGATGCTCCCACCAACTGAGGGGCCACGACCGTAGACGAGCTACTTGGCTCGGGCGTTGATGACGACAAGCCGAGCGGTGCTGATGGGCTCGACCGCGGTAGGGGGTCTGTTGACTGTATCGCGATCGTCAGTAGGTCCTTGGAGAGGTGACAGGTCGCGGTTGCGACCTGTTTGGACGTGACTCGTTATGGCCGCTGTAGCCCGAGCTCAGCTTGGTTCAGCGGATGCGAAACTCAAGGTAGGGCGTTTGGGTAAGTAGCGCCGGATCTGGCACCCTCCCGAGGCCGATTGCTGATGGGCGCTTGATCGTCCCATCTGGCTCGAGCCCAAAGGGCTCGGTGACGTCGGTGACAAAGTAATGATCGGAGGCTCCAAGGTCGCCAACTCGGTCGAAGGCCGGATGGGAGGCCAGCGCAAGGTTGTGCGCGCGGCCGATGCCGGTCTCGAGCATGCCGCCGATTCTTAGGTGAAGCCCCTCACGTTCACAGCGCTCGATGATTTTGAGTGACTCAACATAGCCACCGACCCGACTCGGTTTCAGGTTGATGGTCGGCCGCATCCCGAGGCGCAGTGCCGTGATGACGTCCTCGACTCCGCCGATCGACTCGTCGAGTCCGATCGGCGTGCGCAGTCGCTGAGCAAGGTCTGCGTTTCCGACACGATCGTGCTCAAACAGGGGCTGCTCGAGGAGTGCGAAGCCAAGGGTGTCGATGGTGTCGATCGCATCGAGGTCGCTCGCATCAAAGCTCCCGTTGGCATCGAGGACGATGTTCTCCAAGGCAAGGGTGTCATCATGCACTTGGGTTGGTTGGCCGGACCTGTCTCGGCTGGAACTGTCTGGGCCGGACCTGTCTCGGCTGGAACTGTCTGGGCCGGAACTGTCTGGGCTGGGGCTCTCTGGGTTGGGACGCTCGCTACATGGCCAAGGTTGTGTGTCAGCAAGGAGCCCAGGGGTCCTAGCGAGTGCAATGAGTGGCTCGATGGAGGTCGGGGCAATCTTGATCTTGGCGAAGCGGTAGCCTGCGCGACGTATGGCGCCAAGGTCCTTGGCGAGTTGCGCCACATCATCGGCGAGCGAGAGCGAGACGCCGGCCGGCACATGGGTGCGCCCTGGCGCTGCTCCGAGGAGCTGCCAAAGGCTGATCCCCATTAAACGAGCCAACAGGTCGAAATAGGCCATCTCAATGCTGGCGCGCGCCATCTGGTTGCCCTTGACCGTTCTCAGGGCGGCATGGAGCTCGTCCGGTGACGCCATGCTCGGCGTGAGGCGCTCGAGCAGATGATGCTCGATGATCTCCACGCAGGTGGCGACGGTCTCGGGCCAGTAACTCGGATCATTCTGGGCGCTGATCTCGGACCAGCCAACCACGCCATCACTATCCTCAAGTCCGAGCAGGTAGGTATCCTTGGTGCGTTGAGTGCTCTCAGCTGAACGGAACGCAGTCTTGAGGCTCAGGGTGACGCGATGGAGCCGCAGTCTCGCGAGTCGGATCATCCGAGGTCGGGATAGCGCTGATACTCGGGGAAGTTGCCATAGAGTCGAGACTCGCTTGGACCCTCGGTCACGGCGTGGACCAGGTACTCGCCTCCGACAAATGCGCCCTTCCACGAGGCACCTCGGCCTCCGAACGGCTCCTCACGGTCTCCACGGGATTTGACCTGATTGACCCCGACCTTGAAGGCGTTCACCTCCTCGGAGAGGGTCGCGGCAAGCTCGAGATCATCGCTCGCAATCGACGAGACGAGTGCACCATTGGATACATTCATCTTGGCCAAGAGTTCGGCTGTGGTGTCGACGATCACGAAGGTGTCAACGGGACCAAAGGGTTCGGCATGATAGAGCGGTGAGGCGCGCGGTGGGTCCAAGATGGCTACCGGTGCCACGTAGGCGCTGAGGTCTTGACCCTCGATGAATCGGTGTGGATCGAGGGTTCCGCGATAGATGGGGATGCCACCTCGACTGATGGCGTCATCAACGTTAGCCAAGAGCTCGGTGGCCTTGGTCGCGTTGATGACCGGTCCAAAATCGACGTCCCGGATCGGGTCATCGGGGTTCTCGACCGCCAGTGGGTGACCAACGACCAACGACGACACAATTGGCAGGTACATGGCGAGAAAGTCATCGAAGAGCTGGCGCTGAATCACGTAGCGGGGATAGGCGGTGCATCGCTGTTTGGCGTACTCAAATCCCTTTTTGATCATCGGAGCCAGTAGATCCCATTGGGAGAAGTTCCAGATGCCCCAAGCGTTCAACCCCTCCTGCTCGAGCATGTGTCGCTTGTCGGTTCGCACCAGGTCAGAGGCGATCTTGCCACCGGTATCTCTTCCTCCAACAAAGGCGAGGGCGCCGATCTCGGGTGATCGGACTAAGACGGAGGACAGCTTGCCGCCAAGGCCGGACACCAAGGTGACCGGTAACCCCTCCTCGATGGCGAAGGACATGGCGAGGGTGAGCGCGACGACCCCTCCGTCGGTCGGGGCCTTGGCGATAACCGCATTGCCCGAAAGCATCTGCACATAGAGCGCGTGAGCAAGCACCGACAGCGGATAGTTCCACGAGGCGATGTTTGAGACCGGACCCGGGAGGGGACCGCGACCCTCGAGCATGCGGTCGATCTCACCCAGGTACCATTCGACGCCTGAGGTGGTGCGATCCACCGAAACCAGCGCTTGACGATAGGGCTTGCCGATCTCCCAGGTCAAAAGCAGCGCCAGAAGCTCTCGATGCTCGGCAATCTTCGCGATTGCTCGCTCGGTTCTGGCTTTGCGTTCAGCGAGTGGGATCTTGATCCATTGGAAATGGTCTTCGACGCAGCCATCGAGGGCCGCAGCTGCCTGATGAGTCTCGAGGAGCAAGGGTCCGTGAATGCGAGAGCCGTCAACCGGTGTCGTGGCCGGGTGAATCTCGCCCTCTTCGCGCCACTGGCCGCCCCAGTAGTTGGCGACACCAGAGGCCGTAAAGGCTTGAGGGGCAATCGCAGCTGCGCGTGCGTAGAGTTCGTTCCAGCTCGTTCCGGGCTTTACTTGCATGGGTTCCTTCCAGGGGAGGCGACCTTGGGAGTTTACGTACCCACGATGCTGGCTGCCACGCGGGCATTGCCATTAACGCATCAGGGATAGCAGCGATGGTTGCTCACAACTCACAGGGCCGGGTCTTTCTCTTGTTGGCATTCTAGTCGCTAGGCTGGTCACAAGAGGGCTGATCACGGGTTGGCGAGGTGGGTTTGGTGTTAGCAGGTGCATTCTTGGTTGATGGCGGTTTGTTCACGGGGCCATTGCGTTCTGAGTTGGGCGGCGGTAGCCGTGACTGATGCGAGGATGGCCAGAGGTCCCCAAAGGGCGTCACCACGAAGGCAACCCTCCCGTAACGAGGTTGAACAGAACGAGAACGAGATGCGAACAAGCCCAGCACAGATAAGCCCAGCACAGATGGTGGTAGTGCAGGTAGGTCCAGTGGAGTTCAAACCGGCCGAGGGTCAACGATTCGGATTGCAACCCGCTGGACTACAACTGACCGGGTGGAAAACGGCTGACCTGCAGCCAAGCCACACGCTGATGAGTGCCACAAGGTGCACGAGGGGCACAGGGTCGATGCACCCCAACCAACGACACCCCAACCAACGACACCCGATCCAACGACAGAGTGCAACGGCGATCACGATGGTAGGTGACCCACGCACGCGATAGGCGGGTTAGCTCTGGTTGGGCCGACGGCATCGGGCAAGAGCGAGCTCGCCGAAGTCGTCGCTCGTCGTCATCGTGACCTGGTGCCGATTGCGGTTGACGCCTTGTCGGTCTATGACGCCCTAGAGATCACAACGGCCATGCCCAGCCGCCGGGTTATCGGGGAGCTTGGCTACCGTTTTGTAGCTCATGTCCCGATCGATCAAGAGTACTCCTTGGGCCAGTTTCTTGCCGACCTCGAACCCGAGCTTGTCGAGCTCGCTTCTAAGGGCCGCGCGCCGCTCTTCGTTGGCGGGACGGCGCTGTGGGTGCGGGCTATCGTCAATGGATTTCGCCCCCCGCAAGGTGCCCATGGCCTTCGAGCCTGGCTCGAAGCGAGGCTGATCGATGAGGGGGATGATCGTTCGGCCTATCAGCTGCTCACCCAGCTCGATCCGCTGGCCAGTAAGGGGATCGACCCTCGAAATCGTCGAAGGTTAGTGCGAGCCCTCGAGGTCGCGCTCGCGAGCGGCGGGACAGAGACGGTGGCTGGTGATCGACTCGGCACCGACGCTACGCCGTGCTATCACCAGATCGGTATCCAACGGTCTGGTGCAGAGCTTGAGCGACGGATCGAGGCTCGGATCGAGGCGCAGCTAGCCCAGGGTTGGGTTGAAGAGGTCGAGCAGGTACTTGCGCGCAACCCGTCACGGACCGCACGGATGGCCATTGGGGTCGCTGAGATCAGCTCCTATCTCGTGGGAGCCTGCTCGTTCGATGAGGCTATTGCTATCATCAATCGACGCACGAGGCGGCTGGCAAAGCGTCAGCTCGCCTGGTTGCGTCGAGACGAGCGCATCATCTGGGTGTCGAGTATCGACGAAGGGGTCGAGGTGCTCGATCGGTTGATCGACTCCCCTCATCCCGATGGGGTTGCCCCACCCCAAGCGGTGTCGAAGGTGCCGACAACCGCGCCGCCAATCTTGCAACCAGCCAGAGCCACGCACGCAAAGGAAGAAGCCCAAGACGTCACCGGGAGCGCTGGTGCCGCGGTGTCGTCATCGGAGGCACCAATCGACGATCGCGCGGCACTGGGGGAGACGCTGCGGGCGAATCATTACAGAACCAATGAAGGGACAAGAGCTGGCATGGAGCTTGTAAAGCTGTCAGGAGCAGGAAACGACTTTCTCATCGGAGAGGTCCCAACGGGGCCAATGCCCGATGCTGAGACCATCACCGCGCTGTTGAATCGCAGCTATGGCGTTGGGGCCGACGGTCTGATTCTCGTCGATCTTGGTGATCGTGGTCTACCCATCATGCACCTGTTCAATCAAGACGGTAGCCGAGCCGAGATGAGCGGCAATGGTCTGCGCTGTCTCGGCCACTATCTGGTGCAGCGCCACGCCTTTGGCCCCTCGTTCAATGTCGCTACCGATGCGGGCAAGCGAAGCTACCAGCTTGTTGAACAAAGTGACTGGGCATGGACCGGTGAGACCACGATGGGCGACGTCTCGATCGTTGCTGACGACGCCAACACCTTTCTTGTTAACGTAGGTAACCCGCATCGCGTGATCGTGATGGCGACCCTTGCAGAGCTTGAGGCCCTCGATATTGCACGTGAGGGTGCCTATCACCAGGAGATGGCGTCGACAACCGGTGGGATCAACGTCGAATGGATCGTGCGCAGCGAGGATGGTTGTGTGATGCGGGTATACGAGCGAGGGGTTGGGCCAACCATGGCTTGTGGCACTGGGTCAGTAGCTTCAGCCAGCGTCGCACGTCATTTGGGATGGATTCATGACTACGCCGTTGTTGAGAACCCTGGCGGCGACCTTGTCGTGCGATTTGCGGCCCCCAGGAGCGTTGAGCGACCGATTGACCAACGACGCACTGGTGTGGAGCGTCCAATCGGGGTGGATCGTTTGCGCGAGCAAGAGGGGGTGGAATCGACTGGTGAGCGTGCTGTGTCGAATGCAAATGAGCAGAGTGCAAGTGAGCAGAACCGAACGGTGCGGGGCCTGGCCGTGGGCGCAATGGCAGGTCGTGAAGAGGTCAGTCCGGTTCAGGCCCATCTGGGTGAACGGGCCGATCTGAGTGAACGGGCCAGCCCTGGTGAGACGGCCAATCTCGGTGAAGAGGTATGGCTCAGGGGCCCATCGTTGTACGTGGCAGATATCTCTCCAGCAAGGTGGTTGTTGAACGCATGACACTGATCGAACGCAGTTTTCAAGAACGGATCCTCCTTGTTGGTGTGGCGCCAAGTGGGCGCGAGCGCCAGGTCGTGAACGACCAACTCGATGAACTCGCCAGCCTGGTCGATACCGCTGGAGCACTGGTCGTGCATCGCGAAATCCAGGTGCGCGAACGACCCGACCCTGCGACCTACATCGGTAAAGGCAAAGTTGAAGAGCTTGCGGCGCTGTCGGAGAGCTTCGACGTTGACACCGTCGTCTTTGACGACGAACTCACGCCGGGCCAACAACGCAACTTGGAGAAGGTGCTGGGCAGGACCGCGATTGATCGCACCGCAGTCATTTTGGATGTCTTTGCCCAAAACGCTCGGAGCCAGGAAGGTAAGGCGCAGGTGGAGCTCGCGCTGTTGCGCTATCGACTGCCTCGCCTCGTTGGGCGCCGTACGAACCTATCCCAGCAGGTAGGTCGTATCGGCACACGAGGGCCAGGTGAGACCAAGCTTGAAGAGGATCGTCGCCGCATTCAAGAGCGGATCTCACAGCTGCGTCGCGAACTCGCCTCCCTCGAGCGCCAACGGCGGCTGCAACGAAAGTCTCGTCTGCTTGGTCGCAATGCCCAGGTTGCGCTTGTTGGGTATACGAACGTTGGTAAGTCCTCGCTTCTCAACGCCCTGACCGGCGCTGATGTTCTGGTTGAAAACCGGCTCTTTGCCACCCTCGACCCTCGCACCCGTCGCCTCAAGCTTCCAGGAGGAGAGACCATTCTGATCGCAGACACGGTTGGTTTCATTCGCAAGCTACCTCACCAACTTGTCGAGGCCTTCCGCTCGACGCTTGACGCTGTGGCTGAGGCCGATCTTCTTATCCACGTGGTCGATGCCTCCAGCCCGCATGCGCTGGACCAGATGCGTGAGGTGCGTGCCACACTCACCGAGATCGGTGCTGGGCAGGTACCTGAGCTTGTAGTGCTGAACAAAATCGACCTTGGCGAGGCGTCCGATGAGCTAGAGGCGGGCGTGCGGGTCTCGGTCGCGACGGGAGAGGGGATCGATGGTCTGCTCCAAGCCATCGGAGATCGCCTGCGAGTATTGAATCGAGTGGAGGTGTTCCACGTGCCCTTCGATCGGGGTGATCTCCTAGCAGAGATTCACCGCGAGGCCGAGGTGTTGAGTGAAGAGGTTGACAACGACCACGTAACGGTGCGGGTGCGTGCTGATGCTGCGGCAACGGCGCTCCTGCGCCAGCATCTCGATCAACGTGGCTACGACGTCGACGCTCTTGACATCGTCGAAGATCCCACACTTCTCGATGATCACAGCACCCCCGATCAGCGAGGTGTCGATGAAAGTTGAGGCTGGTGATCTTGGCGGGTACACGCTCGTTTGGACCCATGTCAAACATGTAATTGTGCCACAAAGTTGCCAAGATGCGGTTAAGGTAAGTCCGTGAACGAGATTCCTACGACGGGCACCAAAGCGGTCGCTCAGCTGCGTGAACTGGCCTACGAGAGTGGATTCGAGGTTGTTGATGCCTCGGTTGGATCTCCAGTGGACCCGCCTCCAGCGATCGTGCCGCGTCTTCTTGCGTCGTCGGGTACCGAGCGTCAGTATCCACGCTCAGATGGTTCGAACGCCTTCAAGGATGCGGCACGTGCGTGGGTGATGCGTTCCATGGGGGTGGAGATCGATGCCTCCCAGGTTGGTGCCACCATCGGCTCCAAAGAGCTCATCACCACCCTGCCACTCATCCTCGCTCGTCGCCGGAGAGAGCGTGATGTCGTGCTCGTTCCCTCGATTGCGTATCCTAGTTACGCTGCCGGCGCCAAGTGGGCTGGTCTCGAGGTTTATCGCATGCCTGTCGGTCACGATGGCGGGCCAAACTTCGATGCAATTCCCGAGGAGGTGGGTGCCAGAGCCCTGCTTGCCTGGGTGAACTCGCCAAACAATCCCTCTGGTGTCATCTATGATCTCGCGGCTGCATCGCGTTTCGGCGCCCGTCACGGTGTCATCATCGCCTCGGATGAGTGCCATCGGGACTTCGGTTGGGCTCGCCAGCCGAGCTCAATCCTTGAGCTGGGTACCTCCTCACACCTCGGCGTCTTCTCGCTTTCCAAGCGCTCCAACCTAGCGGGTTTGCGCATTGGGCTCTATGCCGGAGATGCTGACTTGGTCCATGAGATCGCCGAGGCTCGCCGAGAGCTTGGTTTCATGCCGCCGGGGCCGGTGCAAACGGTTGCAGCTGGAGTCTTTGAGGATGAAGAACACGTACTTGAACAGCGCCGTCGCTACTTTGAACGGCTGAAGTTGTTGGCCGGTTGGCTTGCGCGCCTGCTTGATGCACCGGTTCCTCTACCCGATGGCGCCATCTACCTCTGGGTTCCGGTGCCGGCGGAGTTTAACCACGACGGAACGGCGCTTGCGACCATGTTGGCGACCAAGTTCGGATTCGTCGTGGCCCCCGGCTCTGACTATGGGGACCAGGGATTCGTTCGGGTGTCAGCGACCATCTCATCTAAGCAGATGGAGACGCTCGCCTCGCGGATGAGCTAGTTCGGGCAAGGTCGACCGATTAGGTTGGACCACTATGGTCAATCCTGTTGAGATCGAAGCACTCTACGAGCGACGCAGTTCGCTCTCACCCGAAGACGTCGATGCCAGAGCGCTGGTTTTTGACGTGCTGGCCGAGCTAGACCGGGGTGCGATCCGGGTCGCCGAGGTCGATCCGGCCTCAGATACCGTGGTGGTCCACGACTGGATTAAGAAGGCCATTCTGCTCTCGTTTCGTCTGCGAGGACTCACGACCCACACAGTCGGCCCCTTCGAGTTCGTCGATCGCCTGCCGTTAAAGCGTGACTATGCACGCGCAGGCGTTCGGGTGGTACCTGGAGGATCGGCACGCTTTGGTGCCTATCTCGGGCCCGGTGTGACCCTGATGCCGAGCTACGTCAACATCGGAGCCTTCGTCGGTGCCGAGACGATGGTTGACACCTGGGTGACGGTGGGCTCGTGCGCGCAAGTCGGTGAGCGAGTGCACCTCTCTGGTGGTGTCGGTATTGGTGGTGTTCTTGAACCACCCCAAGCCGTGCCGGTCGTGGTGGGGGATGATGCCTTTATCGGCTCAAGAGCGATGGTGGTCGAGGGCGCTCGGGTTGGCGACGGAGCGGTCGTAGGGGCTGGCACGATCGTCACCCCAACGATTCCAATCTATGACCTCGCGACCGGAGCTGAGCTAACCCGTGGTTATATCCCGGCCTGGTCGGTCGCCGTCAGCGGTACGCGGCTGCGAGAGACGCCGGGTGGTAGCTTTGGCATGAGTTGCATCCTGATCGTCTCACGACTTGAGCCTGGGCGTCGGCACGAAAAGACCGAACTTAACGAGATCTTGCGAGACCATGGCGCAGGCCTGTAGGTGATGGATGGCGACGGCGCACACGCCCTAGCCTCCGATGTTGTTGGCTATGCGCGAGCCTTACTCGCGATTCCCTCGGTTTCTGGCGAGGAGCGGGCAATCGCTGACTACGTGCAAGCCTGCCTCGTGGCCAAAGATGGGTGGACGGTGGAGCGCATCGGCGAGACGGTGATTGCCTCCTGCCCTGGAACTCAATCTGGCCAAGGGCGCAGGGTACTCCTAGCTGGTCACCTCGATACCGTTCCTGGCGCCGATGGTTACCAAGAGGACGACGAGTGGCTGTTTGGTCTCGGTGCCTGCGACATGAAGGGTGGCCTCGCGGTCATGTTGGCACTGGCGGATGAGGAGCTTGTCAATCCGACCACCCTGGTGTTCTACCCTTGTGAAGAGGTCGCCTTTGACCGTAATGGACTGCATCAGCTCGGTCCGAGAGAGGCATTCCTGGCTGCACACGAGCAAGCGGTCCTGTTGGAGCCGACCGATGGGGTGGTCGAACTGGGTTGCCAAGGAACCCTACGTCTCAAGCTCGAGCTCCACGGTCGTCGAGCCCACACCTCTCGACCCTGGATGGGCCAGAACGCCATCGATCGTCTCGGGGCGGTGCTAACACGACTGGGCGACTTTGACCGGCGATCTCCAACGCTTGGAGGGGTCGAATTTCGTGAGTCACTCTCGCCGGTGCGAGTCGAGGGTTTCGTCGCCAATAACGTCGTTCCGGATCGTGCTGTGCTCTGGATCAACTACCGGTTTGCGCCAGATCTCGGGATCGCCGAGGCGCAAGACCGAATCATCGACTGGATAGGACCGTTGCTCACCGGCGAGGATGTGATCACCCTCGAGGACGGCGCCCAAGGAGCCGCTCCAACCCAGGTGGGGTTCGGGTCCCTGATCGGGCAAGCGGGTCAGGTGCGCGCGAAGCTGGGCTGGACCGATGTGAGTTTTCTGTCCGCCCTTGGCGTGCCATCGGTCAACTATGGGCCCGGTGACCCGCTCTTGGCCCATGGTGGCCACGAGCGCCTCTCGAAGGCGGCACTTTCGTCCACCTTAGAGACCCTCCTGACATGGATCAACGACGCTGGCATCGGAGCGAAGCGGGGCTGACTCGTGCTCTTGGGATGCGGTGGTACAAGCGAGACCGATCTGACGGCCAATCCTCATCAAGGTCGCTGGCCCCTTCAAGCGTCTGAGCGAAGTCCAAGGGAAATACTGATAGATTTGGCCATAAGTTGCTAATAGATGTGACCATCACTGGCTGATGGATTAATCCATCACACCATGATGGCTTTGGACAAGGAACGAGCGTTGACCGTGGTGCCGCCTAGCAGATTGGAGCGGGATTAGCCGTACGGTAGGAGTTCGATGATGTTGTGCTAGCCGCGTTGATAGGTGGGTATCTCGTGCTCATCGACCGTTCATCGGACCCAACAGAGCAGTTGACATTGATCCACTAGGACAGGGAGGGGCGCACGAGGCCCGTCTCGTAGGCGATCACTACGAGTTGGGCGCGATCACGCACGTTGAGTTTGACCATGATGTGGCTGACGTGTGTCTTCGCGGTCAGCGGACTGAGATACAGCTTCTCGGCGATCTCGGTGTTGTTGAGTCCGGAGCCGACGAGCACGAGGACCTCGCGCTCGCGATCACTCAGGGTGTTGAGCGTTTGGTTGTTGGTAGGGGTTGGTGTACTTCGACTCGCGATAGTGGCCAAAAGAGAGCGCGTCACACTCGGGGAGAGCAGGGCTTCGCCCTGATGGACGACACGGACGGCGTTGATCAGCTCCGCTGGTTCGCTGTCTTTAACCAAGAATCCACTGGCTCCGTTACGGATGGCCTCGACGATGTAGTCGTCTTCGGCGAAGGTGGTCAACATGATGATGCGCGTGCTGGCCAGCTGTGGGTCTGAGGCGATGACCTCGGTGGCTTTGAGGCCGTCCATAATTGGCATTCGGATATCCATGAGAACGACGTCGATGGGTTGTGACCGCAAGAGATCGATGGCGCTGGCGCCATCGGCAGCCTCACCAACCACTTCGATGTCCTCGGCTGACTCCAAGAGCACCCGCAGGCCCGCCCGAATCAGCGCTTGGTCGTCGACGAGGAGGAGACGTATCATCGGTGCCGGCCACTGGTGGTGGGGGTTGAACGCGGTTCCGATGTCTGGGTCCCAGGCTCTGGGCGAGTCGCCTCTTGACTCAGTGGCAGTACCACACGGACGCGAAAGCCTCCTCCTTCAAGCGAGCTTGCCGAGAAGAAGCCCGCCAGCGAACGCACACGCTCTTGCATGCCGATGAGTCCTGATCCTGACCCTTGTTGAAACGCCGCGGTTGCATCACCGGCGGTGTTATCGATCTGAATCGTCAATGCTTCAGGGCCGTAGGTCAGTTCGACGGTCGTTGTCGCGTCGCTGGCGTGGCGGGCGACGTTGGTGAGTGCCTCTTGAACGATCCGAAAGCTTGCAAGCGCCACCGCAGCTGGGGGTTCGAAAGGATCACCTTGAATGCTGAGTGTGGTCTCCATGCCAAGAGCGTTGACCTTCTCAACCAGACCTTGAATAGCCGATAGGTCGGGAACAATCGCGCTGTGATCGTCCTCGTGTCCCGGTGGCCGCATAATGGCCAGGATAGACCGAAGCTCTTGGAGTGCGGACTTACTGGCTGCGTGGATCTCTCCGATTGCTTGTGACGCGCGTTGGGGATCGCTCGTAAGCAGGAGTTGAGCGGCACTGGCTTGGATGTTGATCATGGCCATCGTGTGGGCGACCACGTCGTGGAGTTCACGAGCGATCCTCATGCGCTCCTCGTTGATGATCCCTCGCACCTCCTCCTCGCGTGCTCGTTCGGCATCGGCTTGGCGGCCCCGAGCCTCCAAATGCCACAGTTGTCGAGCAGAAGCGACATTGCCGAGGGCGAATGCAGTGATCATCTCGGGCCACATCGTCAGCCCTGGGCCACCGATCCATCCGAAGGGGCCGAGTGCGCCGTTGGCGACCCAGAGTGCGATCGCACCGAGGATGCCGATCGGGATTGCCCGGTGCCAACTGGTGCTCTTAGCCATCCAGAACAACGCCACAAGGATAGGGACAAGCATGGCTCCGTTGAGTTGGCCAAGGGCAGACCAGCCCATCGCCGCCAGGATCGTGAAGATGAAGACAGCAATCGAGTATTTGCGAACAAACAGGATAGCTAGGGCGCTTGCCAACGGCACTGCAAATGCCACCAATCCCGGGTGTGTGCTGAGATGAAGCCCTCCATAGTGGTTGTGAGGATAGGCCTCTACGTACGCGCCAATGACGGTTAAGAGAGCGACGAAAGCCGTGCCGATGGGTATCGGCCAGAACTTCGATTGTCGTAGGGAAGTCAAAGTATTCATTGCCTATCCAGCGTAGGGGGATCGTGCGTGGCGATACCTACCACCCAGGTTGTCCCTTGACCTACTCCCAATGGAGTAGTCATAGGCTCCGCTCGTATGAGTCAAGGTGACACCTTGTGGGTCATGACCGATGAGACGGGGGCCAAATAGGTTACTCGATAGCGATGCAGTGGGCATGGCGAGCAACCAAAGGAGAAGGAACCAATGACAACGGTATTGAATCGAGTACAACAACAACGCAGTCCCATGAAGATGAGGATGTTTGCCGTTCACAATGGTGTCTTGGCGGCCATCATTGTCTGGGTCGTCGAGGTCCATGTCCTCGGCATCCACCTTGGAATTCGATTTGGAACCGGAGCGGCAACGACGCTAGGGCTCGGTCAGATTATCGGTGTAAGTTTGGCAGCCTCCCTAGCAGGGTGGGCGTTACTCGCGATCATGGAGCGCAAATTTGCCGACCCACGTGTTGCCTGGACGGTGATCGCGGTTGGGGCACTGGTTCTGTCGCTCGGACTTCCGTTCGCGGCCACCACCACCGCAGCGATGGTGGGGCTGATCATCATGCACCTCTCCGTTGGAGCTGGGGTGATCCCGTTCATGTACTGGTCCCGGACCCGGAACGCCGCCTAACGGTTGGCGAGGTCCAGGTTTCGCCTGGCCAAGCGCATACGCCAAAACCCTTCGGTTGATGGACGGGCTCGTGAGCCCCCATCGATCGAAGGGTTTTGGCGTGTTCTGGCATGCCGTGGCTTGTGCGATCGACGATTGTGACAAGACAATGTCACGGCAATGATTCCTTTGCTATGAGCATCGCGTCAGTAAGACAGGGTGAAGTCACACGCTTGGAACCCACGGTGTCACGGGAGTTTGCTTTCGATTGGAGCACGCTCGCCAGGGCATCAATGTCGCCTGGTGGCAAGCTTTGTGCCAAACGCTAGGTCAGCGCTTGGGTCACAGGTTCCGCCAGATGGCGATGACCTTGCCCTGAACCCTTCCGCGTTGGGTAATCTCAGTTGGGATTTGGAGGTTGGGGTCGCGACGGTTGCGAGCTTCAAGCAGAACTCGGCTGCCGACCTTGCGCAAGATCTTGATCGTCCCAAACTGATCATCGATGGTGGCGATGACGACATCACCGTCGTTGGCGTCCGTCTGCTGATGAACGATGGCGTAGTCGCCGTCGAAGATGCCCGCGTCGATCATCGAATCACCGCGGACGCGGAGGGCGAAGTGATCGCCACTGCCAACCATCGATGAAGGAATCGCGAGCGTATCGCTTGCGTCGGCGTCGGCTAAGACCGAGTAGCCAGCGCCAACTTCGGCAAGGAGCGGAATTTCGACGGCACGGGGTGGCTCGTCAGTGAGCGAGATGGCCCGCGAGCGGGTCGGATCGCGATGGATGAGTCCATCGGCCTCCAGCCGGCGGAGGTGATGTTGAACGGATGCCGGTGATGCAAGACCAACGCGTTGTCCGATCTCGCGGATTGAGGGTGGGTACCCTCGCGTATCGAGGGTTTCTTTGAGAAAGCTGATGATCGCTGTTCGCACCTCATCGTTGGTTCGCGGCATCATATCCCCTTTCTGTCTGGTATCAGTGTAGCAGACGTTCTCGTACAGATGTTTAGTCGTTGTTGTTCCTGCTCAGCGGGTAGGCTTAGCCAAGGAAACCTAATCAGGACACCCAGTGAAGGATTGAACGTTCGGTGCGATGCCCCTTTTGTAACGCGGATGACACGCGAGTGATCGAATCTCGGGTCGTCGAGGATGGCGAGGCGATTCGTCGGCGCCGCGAGTGTGCGAGTTGTGCGCGCCGTTTTACAACCTTCGAACGCTATGCGCGAGTCAAGACGATGGTGGTGAAGCGAACCGGCGCCCTCGAGGAGTTCGATCGCGAGAAGATCGTTCGAGGCATGCGGGCTGCACTCAAAAACCGCCCGGTCTCATCGATGGATGTCGATCGGGTCGTCTCCGAACTCGAGGAGCAACTGCGCCCGTTGAGTGAAGTCACCTCGACGGAGATCGGATTGCAGATCCTCGAACACCTGCGCACCCTCGACGAGGTTGGATACCTGCGATTTGCGAGCGTCTACAAGAACTTTGACGGCGTCGATGACTTCCGCCGTGAGGTTTCGGAAATTGACGACCGTAGTTTTACGTTGCGTAAGAAAGAAGATGAAGGAGGGCCGGTATGAACCGAGTCAAGAGTACCGAGATTACCATTCATGCGCCCGCCGCCGAGATTTTTGACTACCTGGCTCGTCCAGCGAACCACATCACAGTCGATGGCTCTGACACCGTCCGAAACGTGTTGGTTGGGCCTGATCGGTTGTATCCGGGTGCCAAGTTTCGCATGAAGATGTTTCTTGTTGTTCCCTACACCATTACGAACACCGTCGTCACGTTCGAAGAGGGTCGCGAGATCGCTTGGCGACACTCCGGACGCCACGTCTGGCGCTATCGGCTAGAAGATCTTGGCGATTCCAACACCAAGGTCACCGAGTCATTCGAGTGGGACAAGGCTCCACTGCGTTACATCTACGAACTGACCGGTGTCCCGAACAGAAATCTGACCGCAATGGCCAAGACGCTCGTCAATCTCAAAGAGCGCTTTGAGGCACCGGCGGCCTAAGAGCTCCGCGGGGACCTCGTTGCCAGGCGATGTGGACCGTTTGCTTGATGTTGTCACGGTCGAGTTCGTGCTCTGGGCGATAGTCGGCATCCCATCCGTCAACAGGGGCGGAGGTCCGTTCGATCGCCCTGGTAGGCGTGTCGTGGTCCGTGCGACGTCTTGGTGGTGTCGCTCTGTGTCCCCAGTGCTTTTTGTCTCCAGTTCTTTTACGATCGCACCGAGAGATCGGCGCTTAAAGGAGCGAACCAAAAGGTAGGCAGTTGGCTATGCCGGTCCTGGTAGCCCTTGGCACAGAGCTTGGTGTGTTCACTGTTATTGGCAATGCGCGTGGGCACTAGGCATCGACACTGCTCTGTGCTGTTAGGCCAGGCGCGCTTGTTGTTCGTAGAGGCTTACCACTCGCGTGCGCAGGGCCTCAAAGAGCTCTGGTCCAGCAGCAACGGTGAGTGGGTCATCGCCGATTCCTGGCAAGTCGGTAGCGATCAGCGCACCTGCTTCGCTAGCGACGAGCGAAGCCGCCGCCCAGTCCCAGACCTTGAGACCGGTCTCGAAGTAGCCATCAACTCTCCCAGCCGCCGTCCAGCAGATGTCGATCGCAGCGGCTCCAAAGCGACGAATGTCGCGAATGTCTGCAATGATGTTCGCGAGCATTAAGGCTTGGATGGTGCGGGTAGCGGGACGGTAACCAAAGCCAGTACCACACAGGGCTTTAGAGAGGTCTGACTGATGACTCGCCTCAAGAGGCTGATCATTGCAGGTTGCCCCCTGGCCCTTGACGGCCATGAAGAGCTCATCGTGGCCGACGTCGTAGACGAGTCCTACTACGACAACGCCGTCGACTTCGGCAGCGATCGAGATGGCATACGCCGGGATGGCGTAGCTGTAGTTGACGGTTCCATCGATTGGATCAACGATCCAACGAACGGTGCTTTGTTGGTCACTCGCACCGTACTCCTCACCGACGAAGGCGTCGTTGGGGCGTTGTGAGGCGATGCTGGTGCGGATGGCGCGCTCGAGTGCCCGATCAGCGGCGGTGACCGGGTCGGTTGTCGAGGATTTAGTGTCGATGACTCGTCGTGATTGTTCGGGCAGGGTAGCGCGAGCAGCGCCGAGGGCATCGAGGGCTACGGGAAGGAGTTCATGATTCACACTCCCAAGTTAGTGCGCCAGACGTGCGGGGTGGACTAGAGAGCCTAAAGTAGGAGAGATGCAAGTGATCGACCTCCGCTCTGATACCGTCACAAAGCCCTCGGCCGCCATGCGGGCCTTCATGATGGAGGCTGAGGTCGGCGACGATGGCTATGGCGAAGACCCCACGGTCGCTGAGCTGGAGCGTCGCGTGGCCGACCTGGTTGGCCTTGAGGCCGGTCTCTTCGTGGCATCTGGCACGATGGGGAATCAGGTGGCACTGCGAAGCCTTACCCAGCCTGGAGACCCGGTGATCGTCGCGGCCCGGGCTCATCTGCTCCAGTTCGAGGCTGGTGCGTCAGCCAAGAACGCGAGCATTCAACTGCTGTCGGTTGACGACACCCATGGGTACCTCGATCCCGATCAGGTCAGTGATTTAGTGCGCCAATATCGGCGTCTGCATAACCCGATTCGGCTGATCGCCATCGAAAACACGCACATGCCAAGTGGGGGCATCCCGATCGACGCCAACGCGATGGGCGCGCTGATGGATGCGGCCGATGGTACCCCAATCTACATCGATGGAGCACGGTTATGGAATGCGGCCGCAGCCCTCGAGGTCGAGCCATCGGTCTTGTGCCGCGGTGCTGCCGCAGTGAGTACGTGTCTCTCGAAAGGATTGGCGGCACCGATGGGTTCGGTGTTGACTGGATCAGCGGAGCTGATCGGACGAGCACGTGTCGAGCGTGCCAGACTTGGCGGTCGTCTGCGACAGGCCGGCATCATGGCAGCGGGGGGTATTTTCGCGCTGGTCGAGAATCGCGCTCGACTCGCCGACGATCACCGACGTGCTCGGCTGCTCGCTGACTTGATTCGGACTCAACTGCCAGCCTCGGTTGCCGATGTTTCGGAGGTGTTTACCAACATCGTCCTTGTGACCGTCGATGATCCCAGCCATCGCGTCGAGGCGCTAGCCAAGGCCGGCGTGTTCTGTAACGTGTTGCCCGCGGGCCAACTGCGCCTTGTGACCCATGCTGATCTCGACGATGCCGCGATCGAGCTGGCTGCGAGTCGCATCGCGGCGAGTCTGTAGCGGTCTGACCTCTCGTGCACCTTTACACCGCGACTCCCGATAGCGCCCTCGCTATCTTTGCTCACCCCGATGACGGTGAGATCTCTTGTGGAGGCACCCTTGCCAAGTGGGCAGCCCAGGGCTGTCATGTGATCCTTGCCGTAGCGACACAAGGCGATAAAGGGGGTGATGGTGGTGATCCCGGGAGGGTTGCTGCTGAGCGCACCCACGAACTGCTCGAGGCGGGCAAACTGCTCGGCGTCACCGATGTCATTCAACTCGCCTATCTCGATGGTGAACTCGACAACACGGCCGAACTGCGGCGTCGATTGGTCACGCTCATCCGAAGTTTCCGGCCCCAAGTTGTCCTCACCGGAGATCCGACCGCCGTCTTCTTTGGCGATCTTTATTACAACCATCGCGATCATCGCCAACTCGGTTGGGCGGTGCTCGATGCCGCGTTCCCGGCGGCTCGCCAGCGAGGTTATTTTCCTGAGGCTGGAGAGCCGGTCGATGAGCTTGAGGTACTGCTAGCGGCGACGCTGGAGCCGAACGCGGCCGTCGGCATCGATGGATTTGTCGACAAAAAGATCCTCGCAATGCAGGCCCACCGCGCGCAGTTGGCTCGGTACGAGGATGCCCTCGATGCAGCCGTGAGCGAGCGTGCCCGCCAGGCAGCACGTCAAGCTGGCATGGCGGGGCAAGCCGAACTCTTTCGCCTCGTGCAAGGAGGGGCGTGATGCTCGAAATTCGTGGACCTGGCCACCATGAGCGCAGTGAATTGGCCGCGACGGTGGCGAGAGTGTTATCGTCCTTTGACCGACAGCTCTGGGTAAAGATGGATATTCGGCCTCGTCTGGCCGCTGATATCGTGGGTGTCTTGAGCGAGGGCGCGAGCCAAGTGCTACTTGCCGGAGAAGGTCTCTATGGTGTAGCATCCAGCCACGAGTTGGTGAACGAAGTACCTAGTGATGTGACGGTGATTGAACTGCGAGCTCTTCCTGATCCGCTTGGCCTGTACGGGGCCACGCAGGAGTTGAGTCCCGAGGAGATCGCAGCACTGCAGCGAGAAGGAGTGCTGATCGATGGGGTTTCCTGAAAGTTCGGCAAGAGTGCAACGAACAATGCGGTGGAATTCCGGTGAACTGGTAGATGTTCATGGAAGTGTGAGAGCACAGACGGCTACAATGAATAGTGTTACTTCGTATGAAGGTTGGTTGGTAGGAGAGGAGGAGTCATGCCGCTAAACGAAGACGAGCAGCGGATTCTCCAAGAGATTGAAAAGACCTTCTACGAGAACGACCCGGAGTTTGCTGACCGGGTTCGTTCCGAGACCGTCTACAAGCACGCAGGTCGTAACCTCAAGTGGGCAACGCTTGGGTTCGTCGTCGGTCTCGCCTTTACCATTTTGACCTTCACGATCTCGGTTGTACTCGGCGCCGTTGGCTTTTTGATCATGCTGGGCTCCGCCGTCTATTTCGAGCGCAACCTTCGACGGGTCGGCCGCGCCTCCCTCCAGGATCTCTCCAGTGGCCAGTTCAAGCAGGGTGGATTCAAGTCGATGGGCAAGAAGTTCCGAGGGCAGGACCAGTAGTTGGGCTCGCACCGGCTTGGTCGCGTATCGGTGTTCCATGCGCGAGGATTCGGTGCACGATTCGTACGCCTAGCCGAGATCCTCTACCGAGCCTTGCTAGCTCCCGGATCCGTCGTTGTTGGCGTACCGGCTGGGTGTGATCGTTTACCTGGAGGCGAAGGTTCATGGAGTTAGCACTCTCGAGCCAAGCCGAGCAGTTTCGGCTACAGTTTCGGGCTTTCCTCGATGATGAACTGCCACGTGACTTTGGTGGCGTCGGTACGTTGGCTCCCGAAGCAGTTGATGAGTTCGTCCAGTGGTGGCGTTCGCGCCTGTATGCAGCCGGCTTTCTCGCCCTCTCGTGGCCCAAGGAGTATGGCGGCCAGGGGCTGGGCGTCGAAAGCGAGATCGTGGTCGCCCAGGAGAGCGCTATCCGAGGGGTTCCCACTGGAGGACCCAACGACCATTTCGGTATTCAAATGCTTGGCAATACCCTGTTGGTGCATGGCAGTGAGGCCCAGCGTCGAGAGTTCTTGCCAAAGATCGTTGACGGCAGCTACCGGTTTGCCCAGGGCTACTCAGAGCCCAATGCTGGCTCAGATCTCGCGGCGCTCGCATTGGCGGGGCGCGTCGATGGCGATGAGGTTGTCCTTGATGGCCAAAAGATTTGGACCTCCGAAGCGCACTTGGCAAACTGGATGTTTGTCTTGGCTCGCACCGATCCCCAAGCGCCAAAACATCGCGGGATCTCGTTTGTTCTGGTGCCTTTAGGTGATCCTGTTGCCGGCGAAGCACCGTCGACGAGTCCCGACCAATCAAGTCTTGACCAATCTAGCCTTGACCAAAGGGGTGCTGCTCACACTCCCTTAGGGCATAAATTGACCAACAACGGTGTCGAGGTCCGACCAATTCGAATGATCTCGGGTAAGTCAGAGTTCAACGAGGTGTTCTTTACTGGCTCGCGTGCGAAGCTCTCTGATGTGGTTGGCGGTCTACACCAGGGTTGGCCGGTGGCGATGACGCTGCTGGGCTTCGAGCGTGGAGAGACGGCGGCGACGCTCCCCATTCGCTTTCAGGCGGAGTTGGATCGCCTTCGAGAGATGATCGAGGATCGTGGCGGTTTTTGCGACCCGGATATCGTCGAGCGATTTATGCTCGCTCAAACTCGACTCTTTGCACTGCGGTCAATGGGATATAGCTGGCTCTCGCGTGTGCTCAAAGGGGAACCTCCGGGCGCTCAATCTTCGATCTTCAAGCTGTTTTGGTCGGAGTACCACCAGTTTGTCACTGAGCTAGCCCTTGATGTGCTGGGCGAGGATGCACTCCTACTAGAGGGGCGCCCTAGCTCCTCTGCCTTTCGTACCGACGATGTCGGTGCCCCCAACTCGACTCGCTCTTGGGATGAGGTCTTCCTTCATGCTCGCGCCGGGACGATCTATGCGGGGACGTCTGAGATTCAGCGGTCCATCATCGGGGAGCGCATTCTTGGTCTTCCACGTGAGCCCCGGCCATGATGATCGAGGCGTTGCGCCAGTTGTGGGCCCTGACGGGTGGATCGCGAGGGCACCCATATTCGCCCAAGCGCCAGCTCGCTTGGCTGAAATTTCGGATCGAGACCTATGCGGGTGACGGGGGGAGCATGCGACCCGCGGAGGTTGCCCGCTTTCTCCGGTGGTCGGCGGGGGAGCGTCGTAGCTGGAGGCGGATAGACTGACCATCATGGGAGGCATTACCGTCAGCACCATCAATGGGGCATACCGGTATCGGAGTAGCCGTCTTGGGTCGGTTGCACGTCGTCTCCATGTCTATGCCTTTCGGCATCTCTGTCGTATCGATCCCCTGGGGCTGGTGAGGTAAGGCCGTGGCAGGGGTCCTCGTTCTGAATGCGAGCTACGAGGCTCTCTGCGTTGTTTCTACTCATCGGGCGATCGGTCTGGTCGTCGTTGGCAAGGCTGACATCGTGTTGGAGAGTCCGACCCTCATCCATTCGGCCCGTTTCGTGATGGCTGAGCCATCGGTGATCAAGCTGCGCTATTTCGTGCGCGTTCCCCATCTGCGCAGGGTGGCCCCGACCAAGCGCGCGATCTTTGCTCGTGATCAGTATCGGTGTCAGTACTGTGGTGCGCCGGCGGAAAATGTTGACCACGTGATTCCCCGCAGCCGAGGTGGCCCCCACCGTTGGGATAACGTGGTGGCGTCGTGTCGTTCGTGCAATTCGCGCAAGCGTGATCGACTGCTCTCGGAGACCAACTTTGTGTTGCGGCGGCCACCACAAACTCCACGAGGCCGAACCTCAGCGATCATCTTGTTGGGTCTCATACGCGACGAGTGGCTACCGTACCTCGACTATGAACTTCACCTCGAGGAAGGTTCACGGCTTGAGCGCTCATTAGAAGATCGCTCGCTACAAGAGCTGAGCGGTTAGCACCACATATCGGCCATGGTGTTGGCACGAGGTATCGGCATGGTTGTGCTCGACGTTAGATTCCCTGCGCGATGGCTATGACCCGGTTGGTTTGAGGTCTTGGGCCGCGAGGGACCGCACGGAGGTGAGGTCCTTGTGGGCAAAGATTGGCGTGACGGCAAGGGTATGGGTGACGGTAGTCGCGTGCTGGTTGAGGATCACGAGACCTCGGTTGTCGGGCATCTTGAACCCGTAGGGAATGGTGGCCGGCGAGATCAGGACTTCGTCTGGGGACTTATGCGATGCCGTGATCGTGACCGCACTCAAGCCAAATCGCGGCCCAAGATGCTCGAGGGGAATCGTACCTTGGTGGGCATTCGCCAAGCCGGGGTAGCCAGACAAGGTGCACGAGACTCCCTTGTGTGGGGTGATGGTGAGGATCACAAAGGATGCGTGCGCGCGGGTGGCCGGTACCGTTGCGGTGACGGTGACACCCACCTGGGGAGCGCGACACTCCTCCTGTTGGTTGACGAGCCGTTGATGCGTACCGAGTGTCTGCCCCAAGATAAGCCCAATGAAGATGGCGAGGACGGCGATAGCCACAGGAATCTGGAAGGCGCGTCGATAGCTTGGTCTATAAGTTGCCATGAGGTCCTTCGCTAGGAATGAAGATCAACGGTGTTATCTGCCAAAGCCTACCGTCGAAGGCTGCCTAATCGCTCGCGGCGACGTTGTATCGGCCTCATCTTGCGGTGATGCTTCTACGAGTTATCAAGTCGTGTGTGTCGTTATCACGGCGGGCTCACCTCGTGTTCGACACGGCGATGGTGTGATCGAGGGTCGTTGAGTCCTTCGTTCGAAGGCGATGTTTGGCACTGGGTCCTTGGCACTGCGTCGATGGCACTGGGTCCTTGGCGGTCGGCGATTGGGCGAGGGCTGGAAGGGGCGTTAGCGACCCAGGGCCACGCGACCTGGTCGGTGGCTGTCGCTCATCGCAAGATGAAGTTTTCGTGGTATTCCCGATCGGGGGGCACGGCTGCCGTGGCGCTCATCAAGCGCATCGGAGGCCGACAATCGAGCCGACGCGGTTGTGTTCGATCGACTCGCGCTTGCTCAACTCTGGCTCAGCTCTGCGCAAATGGACTCGTCAGAGGTACCTTAGCGTACAGGCCTTCGGGAGGGGATTGGGCACACAACCGAAGTCTTCATCGCCGAAGGTGATCGTGATGAGCGCACTGGGTCTACGGGTTGGGCACCACGGCTCTAGTCTGGTGTCAGGACTCGCTGGTCGCCGTCGAATCCCCGGTGTTGGACTGACTGTCGGTAGCCGTCGTGTCGGTGGCATCAGCCCCAGTGGGCTTGACGAGTTGTTCTTGGGCCCGGATCGCGCTCACAAGGCGTTGGGTCTCTGATTTTTGCATCTCAGGCGTGATATCCTCATTGGCCGCACGGTAGGTAATGGAGCCGAGTTCGCGGTAGAGGGCATCGAGTTGGCGTTTGGTCTGCAGTTGGTCGATCTTTTCCTGGCCCTTTTGGGCTGCTTCGGTGGCGCTCTGGCTGAGCGTCTGCGCCTGTTCTTTTACCTTGTCAAACAAACTCATGGTTCTCCTCCTTGGAGCCTGAGTGTAGCCGATTCAAGATGACTCACGGTCGTTGTTGTAAGCGATGACGGCCAGCCTCGTGCTCTAGTGCCGGTAGCCGACGGGTGCAAGCGGGCGGTTGCCAAGCATGCGGTGATTAACGTCGTCAATGACTCGCCCGATTACCAACGGCGTGCCCAGGTGTGCCTTGGCGAACTCATCGATGACCCTGGCATGATCAGGTGCGGTGAAGCACAACTCGAAGTCCTCGCCACCAGCGAGTGCCTCCAGTTCGGTGGCGCCTTCGGCGATGGGTAGCTCGTCGATCACGAAGCCGACACGCGAAGCGTCAGCGAGCCGGTGCAGGTCGATGGCGAGACCATCAGAGATATCGATCGCCGCTGTCGCACCCCCTCGAGCCGCCGCACGACCCTCCTGCACGCGGGCGATGGGATCAAGTAACGCCAAGCGGGTGCGACGATCGACGTCAAGGCCTTGGGCGAGGCGGCTGAACGCATGAGATGCAAGCCCAAGCGGTCCGGTCACAAAGATCAACTCTCCAGCATGTGCGCCGCTCCTGCGCAGTGGTGGGGTCGACTGTTTGCCGATGGCCATCACCGAGACAACGATCGTGTCCGCACGGGTGAGATCACCTCCGATCAGTCGGGTGCCATAGTGTTCGGCCTTTTGCTCGAGACCGATGAGTAGCTCCTCTACGGCGAAGGACTTGGGGGCAGCGACGGTCGAGAGGATCCAGAGGGGCTCGGCTGCCATGGCCGCCAGGTCAGAGACGTTAACGGTCACGGCCTTTGCCCCAATCTGTGCCGGCGACCAGTAGCTGAGGTCGAAGTGGACTCCTTCGACGAGTGCATCGGCGCAGACCGTGATTGCTTGATGACCGACGTGGACCATGGCTGCGTCATCTCCGAGAACGAGCCCCGTCGCATCCCAGGTCGCCCGACGGGCGATACCGTCGACGAGTGCGAGCTCATCCCATGCCTGATCGTCCAAGTTGCTCCGTTCTTCGTGGTATTCTTTGCGGTGAAAAGTTGCCTTGGCCGCAAGAGTTTTGGCATAATCAATCTACTGTATTGAACACGCTACGGAGTTGGCGGGTTTCATGCGTTGAGTGCCGACGAGGCAGAATTGACGCATGCAGTGAGGGAGGAGTAACAAGCTCATGAGGTTTACCAATCCGAAGGTGGTCAGTTGGCTTGACGAGTGGACCACGTTGATGCGCCCTGCACAACAGGTGGTACTCGATTCAAGTCCGGCAATGCGCGAGCAGCTCGTCGCCACGCTACTAGAGCGGGGTACCATGCGCCCGCTCAACCCCGAGCTCCGTCCGAACAGCTATCTTGCCTGTTCAGACCCGAGAGATGTGGCCCGCCTGGAGAGTCGGACCCTGATCTGCTCCGAGCGAGAGGTTGATGCTGGTCCCACCAACAACTGGCGCGAGCCTGGCGAGATGCGTGCGATGATGCGTGGACTCTACGATGGGTGCATGCAGGGGCGGACCATGTATGTCATCCCCTTCTCCATGGGGGAGGTTGGATCCCCGTTCGCTATCTACGGGATCGAACTCACTGACTCCGCCTATGTTGCGCTCTCGATGCTGACCATGGCGACCGTCGATGATCAGGTGCGCAAAGAGATCGATGAGCGCGGTGTCTTCGTGCCAGCGGTTCATTCTGTGGGCTACCCTCTCATCGATCGAGCCGACGTTGCGTGGCCCTGCAACCCTGAGGACACCTATATCGCCCACTTCCCTGAGACGCGGGAGATCTGGTCCTACGGTTCGGGCTATGGTGGCAATGCGCTGCTTGGCAAGAAGTGTCTCGCACTGCGGATCGCTTCAGTGGCCGCAAGGGATGAGGGCTGGCTCGCTGAGCACATGTTGATTTTGAAGTTGACCTCACCCAAGAACGAGGTCCACTACATCGCTGGAGCCTTTCCAAGTGCGTGCGGTAAGACGAATCTTGCCATGCTGGTGCCGACCCGTCCTGGTTGGCGAGCGGAGACGGTAGGAGATGATATCGCCTGGCTCCGAAGGGGAGAGGACGGTCGGCTCTGGGCCGTCAATCCTGAGATGGGCTTCTTTGGCGTGGCGCCAGGAACCTCAGTGAAGACCAACCCCATCGCCATGGAGACGGTGGCCAAGAACACCATTTTCACGAACTGTGCGCTCACCGCTGATGGCGATGTCTGGTGGGAGGGGATGACGAAGGAGCCACCAGAGGGGCTCACCGACTGGCAGGGCCGTCCCTACACCGGAGATGGACCGGCAGCCCATCCGAACGCGCGCTTTACGGTCTCCATTCACGATGCACCGAACCTGGCACCGGAGCGAGACGGCGTGCCGATCTCGGCAATCCTGTTCGGAGGTCGCCGATCATCGCTCGTCCCACTCGTCACCGAGGCACGGAGCTGGGAACACGGGGTCTTCCTCGGCTCCATCATGGCCTCAGAGACGACGGCTGCTGCCGAGGGGGCGACGGGGAGGGTGCGCCGCGACCCGTTCGCAATGTTGCCCTTCTGTGGCTACAACATGGCAGATTATTTTGGCCATTGGCTCTCCATGGCCGAGGAGGACGCCGCGGTGCTGCCAAAGATCTACCTCGTGAACTGGTTCCGTCGGGGCGCCGACGGTGGCTTCGTGTGGCCAGGGTACGGCGACAACGTTCGCGTGCTGTCCTGGATCATCGACCGGCTCGAAGGACGGGTAGGGGCTCGCGAGACACCCTTTGGGTTGATCCCTGAGGCTGAGAGTCTCGAGGTCGAAGATCTTGGGTTGGGTGCGGACTGGTATCAGCACCTCTTTGGAATGGATCACGACGAGCTCGACCGTGAGGTGGAATTGATCCGTGAGCACTATGCCAGATTTGGGGATCACCTCCCCAAGGAGCTAGCCGTTCAGTTCGATGAGTTTGAGCGCTCTGTCCGGGGCTGATCTGGAAGGGTCGAGTTGACAGGACTGATCTCAGAAGGCTGTGATCTGGCAGAGTTTTTTGTGCGCTGTCATGCACGCGTTGAACTTCGCTTGTGAACCACAAGCTCGACGCGCGGTGGGCGCTAACTGTAGTAGCTCATCTGGCACCCGGCGAGCACGGGTGGCGATTTGGCTCGTGCGGGTGTTGTTCAAGATTAACTGCCGATGTCGTGCTGTGTGCCAGACAGGGCTGAACATAGCACGGTTGGGGATCGCTTTTGTGGATAGCGCTCCGTTGCCGATGGTGTCGTAACGTTATCAAGGGGCTGCCTGGCTCCATAGTGGCGCGATCGACAACCCTGTGACCTGCCTTTTGCTTGGGGTACGCGACGGCATGGCGCGACCTATCCCTGTCGACAATGATCGCGGCGATGGTCGGCTCGCCACCGTAATCGTAGGTGTTGTGGCCTACAGGTCGCTAGCACTTCGGCTGGCCGTGTCGGATTTATCTCCCGGCATGCGCCTCAGCGCCCGAAAGACAACAGCTGGCATGACAGCGAGCTTGGGATCCTGGTATGTGGTTGTTGGGGTCCTCGCCCTTCGTCCAGGCTGCGACCAGCTCGGTGAGCATCGCGAGAAAGTGAGGGGAGGTTCCAGCGGTCCGGAGTCGTTCGAATGAAAGTCCACGTTCCACGGCCGCATCCCGTGCCAGAATATCGAGGTCGTAGAGGACCTCTTGGTGGTCGGATATGAAGCCAATCGGGATCACGACGATACTGGTCAACCGCTGGTCGGAGTTGGCTGCGTCACGGATGGCGTCGGCCACGTCCGGAACGAGCCACGGTGTTCTGGGGTTGCCAGATCGACTTTGATAGACCAGCTCGATCTCTGGCCCATCGGGGAGGAGCTCCTGGAGGGATGCACAGATGCTGGCGAGCTGATTTTCATACTCACAGGTCGATGCCATCGCTGAAGGGATAGAGTGTGCTGTCGCAAAAACCCTGGTGGTGCGTGGATCGATAGAGTTGTGAGTTGCGAGATAGTCCTCGAGGATACCTTTTTGTGCCGCCACGAAGAGTGGGTGTTGCGAGAACGGCTTGATGGTCAGGGTTTTGAACTCGACCTGACAGCCCTCAAGGTCTTCGCGGTACTGACGACATCCTGAGTAGGAGCTATAGGCCGACGTCGGAATCACCAGGGCTTCATCGACGCCATCACGACGCATCTCGTCGATGGTGTCGCTGAGATAGGGATGCCAATTGCGATTGCCGAAATAGATGGGCAGTTCAATCCCGATCTCGTTGAGTGCAGCGTCGAGTTGACGGATCAACTCTCGGTTGAGGGCGTTCAATGGGCTCGATCCACCGGTCGCAAGGTACTGGGTGGCAACGAGACGAAGACGCTCCTCAGGCACACCCCGGCCACGTGTGACGTTTTCGAGAAACGGCATGATGTCTGCGGCCTGTTCCGGCGATCCAAATGACTGCCACAGGATGGCTCGTCGGGTGCTGGTCATGCGTTAGCTAGGGCTTTACCAACCTGTTGGTGCGGATACAGGACGTGCACACATTGCGCCGACGAGGCGTTCCGTTCTCAAGAACACGAATTCGCTGAATGTTGGGGTTGAAACGACGCTTGTTACGTCGGTGAGAATGCGAGAGGCTCATCCCAAAGCCGGGCTTCTTGCCACAGATTTCACACACGCTGGCCACGTTTGGGCTCCCTTCGGAAACGGTTTTGAAAACAACTGACTTTTTTGTCGACCCTCTAGGCTATCATGCCCTGAGTGGATTCAGGGCAGTTTCGGCGCGCAAATGAGGTGCAATCAGGTTTACGAGCAGCACGAGCAAGCCTCGAGCGTCATCGTAGTGCCATCGATCGCCTCAATGTCTTTCCCGTTCCCGATGGGGATACTGGTTCGAACATGCTCGCCACACTGAGCGCCGGTGTGAACGCCCTCGATCAGATGGGCCAAGCCGAGATTGCAGACTGGTATCGACCGATCGCTAAAGCTACGCTCTTGGGTGCTCGGGGTAACTCAGGCGTTATCCTGTCCCAGATTCTCCAGGCCGTGTTACGAGCATTGAGTAACGATGAACCGCTTGAATCGGCTTGGCATCAAGCGCTCGCCGAGGGATCCGCCGCAGCCAGCGCTGCGGTGTTGAATCCAAAGGCCGGCACGATGCTCAGCGTCATCGCTGCTGGTGCTGAGGTTGGACGTGGTCCGATTCAAAACAGTCTTTCGGCGATGCGAACGGCTCTTGAGTACACACCTGAGCAGCTGGCGGTTCTCAAGCGTGCTGGGGTCGTGGATTCCGGTGGCGCCGGGCTTATCGTGGTCTTGGAGTCCCTGGCTGGGGCGCTTGGCATTCACGTGGAGCATGAGGATGAGTACCCCTGGCTAGAGCGAGCTGGCGAGTTGACCGATGCGGTGCTTCCAGATCTGTCGACGGTCGAACTCGAAAGTGCCGGCTCCTCGGAGATGCGCTTTGAGGTGATGTTTTCGTTGGAATCGGCGCCAACTCAGGTCGATGCCATGAAGACCGTCTGGTCTGGGATCGGTGACTCGATCGTGGTGGTCGGTGCCGAGGGTGTCTATCGTTGTCACATCCATACCAACGAGATCGGTCCAGCGATCGAGGCTGGCATCCAGACGGGGCCGGTGTCGGATATCTCCGTTACCGATTTGTTGCACCAGATTGACGAGTTGGCGTGGGTGCGCGAGGGGTTGATGAACCCCGAGGCGCCCGAGGCTGGTCAATGCACTGGTGTGGTGGCCGTGGCGGCGGGTGCTGGTATCGCCAGACTCTTCAAATCCTTTGGCGTCCAATCGGTGGTGGTAGGCGGTCAGGGACGGAACCCTTCGATCAAAGAGCTACTCGACGCCGTGCAGGCAACGAACTCCGAAGCCGTGTTGCTGTTGCCGAACAACTCGAATGTCCAGGCCGCAGCCCAGTCAGTCATTCAGTTGGTCGATCGGAGGGTCGAGATTATCCCGACCGTCAACGTGCTAGAAGGGTTCGCAGCACTGATGGCCTTCGATCCAGGATCGACGATCGATACCAACCTGGAGCACATGACCACGGCTGCTCGACAGGTGGCCTGGGGCGAAGTCACGATTGCGGTGCGCGCAGGCTCCTTCGAACACGGCGGGCAACGCGGCGAATTTTCGGTTGGGTCGTTCATCGGCCTCGGAGCCGACGGAATCCTAGCGGCCGGCAGCGATCTTGAGGTGGTAGTGATCGAGCTGGTCGATCGGTTAGCCTCGCCGGACTCAGAGATCGTCACGCTGCTCGTTGGAGAGGGTGTCGATCAGCGAGTCGTCACCTCGGTCGAGCACCAACTCGAGGAGCACTACCCCCAGTTGACCGTTGAGATTCATCATGGAGATCAACCGCTGTATCCATTCCTGGTCGGGGTCGAATAGTAGCGGCCGGTCATCGATGCCGCTGGCGCCAAGGATTCGTCCCCTGGGCGCTGCGCCTCGGTGTCTGCGAGCTCATCACCGGGTGGGGCTGACAGCAAAGGCCGTAGTTTGCTGAGGCGTACGAGCTGAGAACTCGATCGGGGTGCGCGACCGATCAGCGACCTCGGCTCCCAAGATCGACCTCGCACAACGAGTAGCCTGTTCGAGAAGACGGATGTGGAGATAGGAGGCGCGTGGGAGCAGTTGTTCGTCTGGATGAGTTGACCCGAGCGAGTGTCAGTCAGCTGAGCGGCATCGGTCCAGCGCGAACCCGCGCGTTGGCGGCCCTTGGGGTCGAGACGGTCTATGACCTCGTCACCTACTTTCCACGCCGCTACATCGATCGCTCTCGTGAGGTGCCGATCGGTGAGGCAATCCCTGGTGAGCAGGTTCTACTGGTCGGTCGTGTGATGGATGCACGGCGCATCCCTACCCGTGGTGGTCGGGTCATCGTTGAGGCTCAGCTCGTCGACGCGTCGGGCAAGATCACGTTGACGTTCTTCGGCCAGCCCTACCGCGCCAAGCAGCTGTCCTCCATCGTCGGTGAGGTGGCGGTCTTTGGGAGGGTCGAACTCTTTCGTCGACGCCGCCAGATGACGAATCCCTTGGTCGACCCGATTGGTGACAAGACGGGAGCCATCGTCCCGCTGTATTCGTTACGCGAGGCTGCTGGCTTGAACTCTTCGGACATCGCGCGCGCAGTGGCCCAGGTCTTCACAGAGTACTCCGAGTTTGTCGACATCGTCCCGCCGTCGTTACGGGGGCATTTGGGGGTGTATGACATCTATCAGGCGCTGTGGCAGCTGCACTTTCCGACCAACGAGCAGACTCGACAGGTGGCTCGCAAAAGTGTCGCCTTCGACGAGCTCTTCCTGCTCCAGGTCAAGCTGGCCCAGCTCAGAGCCGAACGCGAGGCTCGCGCTGTGGCGACGGTCCATGATGCGAACCCGTTGCTCCCTGGATCGGCGCGGCTCCTGGGGGAGTTTCTTGCGCATCTTCCCTACGAACTCACCGCTGGCCAGCGAAGTGCGATCGCTGAGATCGCAGAGGATATGGGCTCGACAAGGGCCATGCATCGACTCTTGCAAGGAGACGTCGGCTCCGGCAAGACCCTGGTCTCGGTGGTGGCGATGTTGATCTCCGTACAGAGTGGTCACCAGGCGGTGTTGGTCGCACCCACGGAGGTGCTTGCCGAGCAGCATTATCGTTCTATCAGCACGCTGGTCGCTGAGGCTCGCATACCAGACAACGCGACCGGGCGCCTCTTTGAGGGGGAGCCTCGCCCGGTCACGATCGATCTGTTGACCGGGTCAACACCGGCAGCCAGACGGCGTCGTTTGCTTGGTGACCTAGCATCTGGAGCGCTCGATATTGTGGTTGGAACACACGCGCTCTTTAACGATGAGATCTCCTTCGCGTCGCTCGGGTTGGTGGTGGTCGATGAACAACATCGATTTGGTGTCGAGCAGCGCTCTGCGCTGACCGATCGCGTGACCCTCGATCAGGGAAGCTCACCGGACACCCTGGTGATGACGGCGACGCCGATTCCGAGAACAGCGGCGATGACCGTCTATGGGGACCTTGATGTCTCCGTGATCGAAGGACTGCCTCCAGGTCGCCAACGCGTTGAGACCCGCTGGGCGCGTACGCCGCTGGAGGCGAATGAAGCCTTTGGACTCCTGCGCGACCACGTCGCCCAGGGGCGCCAGGGGTACGTGGTGTGCCCGGTGGTGGATGAGAGCACCAAACTCCAGGTACGAGCGGTGACCGAGGAGTTTGAACGGCTCCAGCAGGCTGAGTTGAGCGGACTGAGGCTGGGCCTGATCCATGGGAAGCTCTCCTCGGCGGCCAAGGATGAGGTGATGGGGGCCTTTCGCGCCCAAGAGATCGACGTGCTGGTGGCGACCACGGTGATCGAAGTGGGGGTGGACGTTCCGAATGCGACCGTGATGATCATCGAGGATGCCGACCGCTTCGGCATCGCCCAACTCCACCAGCTCCGTGGCCGCGTCGGGCGTGGGGCAGAGCAGTCCTACTGCTTTCTCCTTTCGGAGGTCGACTCTACGGTCGCCGAGGCGCGACTTGGCGCACTTGTCAAAAGTGATGATGGCTTTGCCCTCGCCGAGATCGACCTCGAGCTCCGAGGTGAGGGGACGGTGCTCGGTGGCCGCCAGGCCGGACGAACCGACCTCAAGGTTGCCTCGCTTAGCCGTGATCGGGAGCTCGTTCTCGAGGCTCGCAAGCATGCCCGGGCGTTGATCGCTCAGGATCGATCACTCGAGCATCATCCTCGTTTACGGGCGATGCTTCAGGCGCTCTTTGGGGAGGATGAAGCGGATTTCCTGCTACGCAGCTGAGTAAGCCGTTACCTTTGGGCCTGTGATGGTGTCAATGGTCGATTGGGTGCAATCGTTGACCAAAGCGATGGAGCCACGGCTGGGTCGACGGTGTCACCGGCGAAGTCGAGAAAGAGTTTCTCGCCTGCGCGGTGCTCAAAGTGCATGACCACCTGATTGATCTTCTTCCATTCTCGGTAGCGAGCACAAATGCGTGGATAGCTGAGCCCATTTGGATTGCGCTCCTTGTACGTAGAGCCAGAGAAGCTTGCAGCGTCAGGTGCTGATGCGTTGCGAGCTCGGTGGCCACCTTCTCCCAGTCCGGTAGCCCAGGTGGACTCTTTGGCGTCTCAACTGACTCCAAACAACAACTGCTCTAAGCCTTGTGCGTTGATGCCCTCTGGCAGCGGCCATGCTATCTGGTGCTCTGTGGCCTTCTCAAGATACGTTGCCACGCTCGGCCGAGAGACTCACTGCCTCATACGTCGATAGCACTCATGTCAAGTCCAAACCCAACAAATCCCCGCCATTTGTGAGAATACATGCCTATACTCTCTACCACCCTAGGCAAGAACCTGCTGTTCAAGGCTCAATTGTGGGGTGAAACTGGGTTGACCTGTGGGGAACTTCGGCCTAGAGCGACGGGGGTGCTGGCGAAGTAGGTTGTGGTATTGGCTCAACATGACCAATCCGGAGCTGGTGGCTAGACGCTGGAATGTCCAGTGCGTTATGTGGCCACCAACATCCAAGTTATGATTCCCTTGCTCCAAAGCCATCAGTGGTGAGTTGCCCATGGACGGCCAACGCAGTTATCTTTGAAGGGCGGACTGCCGCTTACAGGTGGACGATACCCAGATACGGTATGACCACCCCTTGGTAGACTGAACGGGTGACAATGGATGACCTTGCAGGTGCCATTACGATGGCGTTGGATCGGTACGGCTGGCCCGAAGCTGTGCGTGGCGTCAAACAGTTCTGTATCGACTTTGAGGATGCAAACGATCACGTCAGGCATGAAATGCTCGACATCGAGCCTCGCAGCACTGGGAGTAGGGCGTTCGATGCGATGCTGGCTGGGCTTGCCGAGCACCTTGCCTTCCATCATGGGCTGAAAGTCCCACACTGGGCTCTTAATCCCGAGCGATCGGTGGACGACAAGTGGTGGTTTGCGACCGACACACCGAGTCTAAGACCGCTCTGCTTTGTCGATACACCAGCAGCGTTTGCCTGTCGGGGTGTTTTCCTCCCACGTTCGGCGCTAGCCCATGTCTGAAGATATCTATTTGGACCGGGAACAAGTTATAGAACTGCTCAACGAATTGTCGATTGCCCTCGAGGCACGGAACACGAAGGCGGAGATATTCTTGGTGGGAGGCTCAGCCATGAGCCTGTGTTATTCACCGCGACGGCTGACACGCGATCTTGATGCCGTCTTCGAGCCAAAGACAGTTGTCTACCAAATTGCGAGAGAGATCGCCAACACTCGTAGCATGCCAGAGTCTTGGCTCAATGATGGTGTCAAGGGGTTTCTTCCTTCGGAAGACCCTGAAGCTAATGTCTTCTTTGAAAGTGAGTGGTTGAGCGTTCGAGTCGCATCTCCACGATACCTATTCTTGCTCAAGGCATTCGCTAGCCGGATCGGAGGCGATGAAGATGATCTAAAGACCCTCTGGCCTCTTACCGGATTCAACGACGTTGCAGAGGCTATCACAGCCCTAGAGCAGGCATACCCGCATGTCGGACTACCTCTGTGCTCGAAATTCTTGCTTCTCGAGTTGTTTAGCCCTCCTGTGCCTCCGCGGCAACGTTGCCACCAGTAAGACTTGTCGTCACCGCGTGCGCCGGGAAGCCCCGTTCGGTCAGAATGTACTAAACCTGGATCCATCCACGCACCCCGGTCTCGGGGTGAGGCGGTGGCCCTGAGGTCGCGATTTGGTTGCGCTGGGTTAACCCGTGGCTCTGGATCGGTTCTGACTCAGAGTTGGGGCGTGGTGGGTTAAGGATCTGATTTGGTGTTTCATTTGTGGCAGCGCTTAAAGAGTGGTGTCCGACCGCGCTTAGAGTCGGAAGGAGTTCCCTAGATGGGAACTGGTTCAAGGGCGCGAAGGGTGATGAGTGCTTTCATGAAGCTCTTGGCCCATGGCCAACGAGCCGGGGTGCGAAGCGTGATCTTTCCCGATCGGTTGACAAGGCGCCCGACCAGTGAGATGAAGTGGTTACGAAAGCTACGGGCTAAGACCATGGACTCTTAAAGGGGTAATGGTGCCAAGGTAGCTCACCTGGCTGGTGAGGTTATGGGCACGGACCGTCTGGGCGAACGAAGGTGCATCGTTAAAGTTTGCGGGGTTTATATATGTCATCACCAGCGGAGGGTGCTTCACCCCCGTCTCCCAACACATTATCGCGCAATAAGGAAGAAGCGATATCACTTGGCAACTCTGGCACCGCCCATCGGCTCATCGATGCTGTAATTTCAGGGAGTCGGCGAGACCAATACGAGATAAGGTCTGAGTGCGATGTGGGCACGAGCGGATCAGGACCGCATTGATCGGCCTCGGCCAGTGCTCTTACGATAGCCAGTAATCCTGCGTCGTCAGGTATCCGGTACCGTCTAACAGCCAGCGCAAGACCCTCTTCGACTCTCCGACCGCCGATCTGCTCAATGGCGCGGATGTCATCGTAGTCCCGCAATACTGTTTGTTTTGTAATCGTCGCAAGTTTCATCGCAAGGAGATCGCCAAGCCCGGCCACTTCAATCTCTGCAATCCTCTCACTCGGTTCCACCATAACGACGTTTGAGGCATTAGTGAACTCAATGAGAGTCGAGCCGAGAGTTATCGCAAGAGATCCGCCTTTAGGTGCCACCCTTCGTGTGGTAAATGAGAGACTGGATTCAGTTAAAGCATCAAGCAGACCCTCGACATCCAACAGATCGGTCGTGAAGAAATCGAGATCGTTGCTCTGGCGATGCTTTAGGTACAGAACGATTGCTGTGCCCCCGGCGAGATAGGATCCAATTGGGAGAAATGGGGCAATAGAATCCCATGCATCACATGTCCTACTGGGAAGAATGCCCCGTGGACTACTTGGAAGTCCTGGCATTAGTCGGACTTCTCTACTGCGATGGCCGAGGAGGAAAGGGCCCTTATGTGTCGCTTGTGCTCGATTGTGTCTTCTAGTACATCGATTGGTAGCGTGCCCAAGTACGCGATTGCTTCCGGATCAGAGCGGCCCTCGTTGAGAATACGTTCGGCTATAGCCCGTGCGTCGGTGGATACGTCAATGTTTCGCCAGTCCCCGGTCCAAAATGTAGCGGCAAGGCGAGGGGGCAGCCGCCTCGATGCCGCAGGGAGCCGCTGTTCGGGTAGTAGCGCCCGAGCGACCAGAGGGGCTATGGTCAACCATACGGGTGAGCCCCACGCGATAGCGAGTACCTCGCGTTCGACAACTTCTCCGTCAAAGAGGAGAACTCGGTCTTGCCGCACGAGATTCCGTGACTTGAGGGTGGCAATGGCTCGCGCTGCGCTCGTGGGGGAAACGCCAGATGCCCTCGCGACCTGGCGAATCGAGACTAGCCCTCGAGAGTGACGAGAGATCGCAACGAGAACCTGCGTCTCTGTTCTCGTGAGCCCACTCACTTCAGGGATTACTCCGACTCGGCTACGCAGGTACTCAACGGCACTCGCATCGAGCCTCAGGTGGCCACGGGTGTTATAGCTGACGCCCGGATGCCCATGAACAATTCGATGTAGTCGAGGAAGTGAGATTCTCAACTCTTGCGCAACCTGTGGTGCTCCCCGGGTGTCCATAATGTTATTATAGGACATATTTGCTACCCAAATCACCAAGACACACTCTTGTTTTTTCGCCCAGGGCGAAGTGTCTAATGACCTGGAGGCGGTAACCGGTCTTCGCTTGAAATCCGGTTCTCGCGGACAGGGCGAACTTCACGAGGGACAGAGATGTTGGCGTCGTAGAGTTTTGCGATTGTCCAATTGTCACCGACTTCCGGTGCACACACTGGTACTGAGACTTAGGGTTCTTACAGTGAACGTATTCTTTGACATATATGCTATAATGTAGTCTCAATGGGCAACATGTTAACCATCAGTGAGACCGCGCAAGCCCTTGGTGTGTCCATGAAGACACTCAGGCGGTGGGATCGTGATGGGTTGTTAAAACCAACTGAGGTGACCCCCGGTGGTCATCGACGCTACGACCTTACCAAGATCCAGACGATGAGATTCCGACCAGTCGGTCAGCCAGATCGTCAAACCGTCGCCTATGCACGGGTGTCATCTAAGGATCAACAGACCGACTTAGAACGACAGATTCACTTGCTTGAACTCTACTGTGCGTCCCAAGGGTGGACATACGAGGTGATATCCGATTTGGGGTCTGGTATGA